>Ga0209507_1000421_pt1 | contig 48483 bp, 48 predicted proteins | sample AD_UKC028_MetaG_FD_184414 | JGI IMG/M metagenome (GOLD analysis project Ga0209507, IMG submission 184414) | Active sludge microbial communities of municipal wastewater-treating anaerobic digesters from USA - AD_UKC028_MetaG (SPAdes) (version 2) | ecosystem: Engineered > Bioreactor > Anaerobic >...
TCAGTTGGTCGAGCTTTTGATCGACCGAGTTATCGTGACAGATGCCGAGGTCGAAATTCGCTATGTCATCCCTACTCACCCGAGCAGCGAACACATCCGTTTTTGTCATTTGCGTAAAGACTATTTCCATTGCCCAGACCTGATTCGGACGATCAATGCTGAGATCACGAAGCAGGTAGGGGTAGATACGGTGTGCCAGGTTACGCCGACTGGTGTTGGCCTTGCGGTAGATTGCCTGGATGTCGAGCGTCTTCATCAGTGTGCTGACCTGTTTGCGGCCGATATCATGGCCTTCCAGCTTGAGCCTGTCGCGCAGCATCCTTGCTCCGGCAACGGGGTGTTCCCGATGCAATTCATCAATCCGTCGCATCAGCTTCAGATCACCCTCTGACGTCGGCTGTGCCTGGTAATAGATGGAGGAGCGAGACAGTTTCAGCAACTGCGCCTGCCTGACGACAGGCAGATCGTGGGTCCTGTCGATCATTTCCTTGCGCTCGCATCGCCGATGCGACCGAGCGCACCGGCCAAAAAATCGATCTCCAGCGCCTACTGGCCGATCTTTGCGTGCAAATCCTTCAGGTCCAGCGTGGCCGCCTGCTTCTCGGCTGCCGTGGCGAATACGCCAGAGGCGTTTTCCAGCAGTTGCGTCTTCCACTGCGTGATTTGATTCGGATGAACATCAAACTTTTCAGCTAACGCGGCCAGCGTCTCATCGCCCTTGAGGGCTGCAATCGCCACCTTGGCCTTGAACGTGGCTGTATGGTTACGGCGGGGTCTTCTCATTGCTTCTGTTCCTTGGCAGGCGATTTCCATCGCCCATTGAAGCAGAGTTTTCACTTAACCGGATGTCTTGATTCGCGGGGCCACCTCTGCTGATGGAAGCCGTTACTTTGTCCCCCAAGTATCAGATCGTTATTCCCCAAGCCGTGCGGGAGAAATTGCAACTGAAAGCAGGCCAGAAATTTCAGGTGCTGACCTACGATGGACGCATCGAACTGGTGCCGGTGATGCCGATTGAATCATTTCGCGGCATTCTCAAAGGCGTCAATGTTCCTTTTGAACGCGAGAAAAAGGACCGCGAACTATGAACGTGGTCGATTCCTCAGCTTGGATCGAGTACCTGGAAGATGGCCCCGGCGCCGATCATTTCGCCGAGCCGATTGAGACCATCGATCAACGGTTGGTGCCGACCATTGTTCTGTACGAAGTGTTTAAGCAGACGCTCCGCACCCGTGGCGAAAAAGAAGCGCATAACGTGGTCGTGGCCATGCAGCAAAGCACGGTGGTGGACATCGACGCCTCGTTGGTGCTGGCTGCCGCCCGGATTTCCCGCGATCTTGGCCTGGCAATGGCGGATAGCCTGATCCTCACCGTCGCCCGCGCTCATGGCGCGACGTTGTGGACGCAGGAAGATGATTTTGCCGGCTTGCCCGACGTGCGCTACTTCGCCAAGGCCGCAAGTTCTTGATGGAGAAGGTCAGGCAGCGCGCCGACGCTGTTCCAGCCAGAAGGTCAGCGCCAGCGCTCCGCCGCCGGCGATCAACAAACTGAGAAGTAGCCCCAAATGCTCGGCCAGATGGGCGAAGAACAGCGTATAAATCTGAATAATCAGAAAAGTGGCCCCGTAGCCGGTCAACATGCGCATCGCCAATCGCGCTCCCAAACCGATCAGCGCGATATTCAAACCCGCCCATAACCCATTGAACAGCAGCAGTTCCGCCGCTTTAGCCGCATACCACCCATCGCTGGCCAGATCGAAATTGCCGAACAGCGCCAACAGCCACAGCGCCATTTCCGCAAAGAACAACCCGCTGGACAGCCAGATTTTGCAAAATCCCCGATAACGCGCCAGCGGTCCGCTTTCGCTCTGTTGGTGAATGACCGCGACCGCGACCATGACCAGTGCCGCGATCAGGAAACGCAGTGGGTAATTCATGCCGAACCAGTACGCGCCCCACCCGGAAGCGTAGCCGGTGAAGCCGCCGAACCAGCAGAAAAACACCACGGCGCTGAGAACCAGCAACAGCGCATTGTGCAGCGCGTAGCTCAGGCCGAGCAGCACGACGAGATCCATGAGCAGCAGCGCCGGCCAGTTGCCGGAGCCGGTGGAATAGATCATCCCCAGGGTAAAGGTCAGACCGATCAGCAGCAATCCGCCCAGCAACTCCAGACTCAACCGACTCCAGATTAAATGGGGACGGGTGTTTTTCAGCCATTGCCCGCTGCCGAAACTGGCCAGCGTGGCGATGCCCAGCAGCACCGCCAGCTTTGTCAAAGTGAACTCGAACAGTGTGCGGCCCAGGATAACCAGCCCGGCCATAACACTGATCGCGCCGAAAATCAGGAACCAGCGGCCCAGCGAACGCCAGTCCCAACCCTCGGTCGGATAGCGTGTACACAACTGCGCATGAGTCGCTTCGTCCAGCAACCCTTGACGCAGCAGCTCATCGAGTTCCCGGCGAACCCGGCGATTGCGGGAGGTCGGATTCATGGCCGCAATTCCCCGGCAGTCCGGCCCCAGCGTTCGCAGGCGAAGCCGAACGCCATGGCCAACGCGCCGCCGATCAGGAAAAAGACGCCGAGCGACAGCCGATCCCAGAAGTGTTCAAAAAAGCGCGTGTACATATTAATCGCCAGAAACACGATGCCAAACCCGGTGAAGCGCGCATCGTGCAGCCGCGCTCCAACGACCATCTGGGCGATGCCCGCCACAGTGAAGATCAGCACCCAGTCCAGCGGCCTGCCGAACAGCGTCAGGAACCACAGCGACAGGTTCAGATACAGCAATCCGAAAATCAGATAGAGCGCCCCGAAGCCGGCGCATCGCCGCAAAGGACCGATTTCCAGCCGGCGCTCATGCCAGAGACCCAGAAGAATGGCCGCCAGCGCGATGACTGCCATCAGGCGTTCGTCCTGAATGTGAGCGAAATATGCGCCATGCCCGCCGTAGGCATGCCACGCGCCGATGCCGTGGAAAAACAGCAGTAACGCCAGCAACAGCGGCCAGCGCAGGTGATAGCGGTAAGCGGTGAGCCCCGCCAGTAAGCCGGTTAACAGCATCAGAACCGGAATTGCCCGATCTTCACTGTCGCCGCCAGCGGCCAGATACAGCAGCAGCAACACGCCAAAAGCGGCGGCCAGACTGGCGGTAACCAGCACTGCACCGGTAAAAGGATGGCGTTGCTGCGGGTCGGTCGCCATCTGCACTCCCCAAAACCACAACCCGGCACCCACCAGCGCCAGCAGCAGCGCAGCGACCCCGGCGGATTCGGTCATCATGGCGATGAAGGCCAGCACCGCCAGTCCCAACTGGAACAGGGCGAACAGGCCCAGCCATTTCAGCAACGCCGCTAGGAATCGGCCGTGCGTTTCGTAGCGCGGCAGCAGGGCGTCCAACAGGGATCGGTTAATCAGACCCTGCTGATGCCAGTCGATGACTTCGCGGGTCATCACGTCGCGGGTGATGGAGCGCATAACCAGTTTTCCAGGAAGAAGGCGTCTTGCAAGTATAGGCGGCCCCAGTCGAAAGCGCGGTTCGGGTGCGTTCCAGCCGATGATCCGGTATGCTGCATCCATGAACGAACCCGCTCCCAGTGCCCTTATCGCCCGCCGTTTCCGGGGTTTTCTGCCGGTCATCATCGATGTCGAAACCGGCGGCCTCAACGCCCAGACCGATGCCTTGCTGGAAATCGCGGCGGTCATCGTGCGCATGGACTGGCAGGGTAATCTGCGACCGGCGGGGACGCTGGCTCATCATGTCCAGGCGTTCCCCGGCACCCGGCTGGAACCCGCCTCAATGGCGGTGAACGGCATCGATCCCGATCATCCCTTCCGTTTCGCTGTGCCGGAAAGCGAAGCGTTGACCGACATTTTCCGGGAAGTGCGCCGGGAAGTGCGCGATACCGGTTGCCATCGCGCCATTCTGGTCGGCCACAACGCTTTCTTTGATCTGGCCTTTCTGAACGCGGCGGTGGCTCGCACCAAAATCAAACGCAGCCCCTTTCATCCGTTCAGCAATTTCGACACCGTGTCGCTGGCGGGTCTCGCCTACGGACAGACCGTATTGGCCCGGGCGCTCCAGGCAGCGGGTATTCCGTGGAATGAGCGCGAGGCACACTCAGCGATTTACGACGCCGAGCGCACCGCAGAACTGTTTTGCCAGATCGTCAACCGCTGGAAGGATCTGGGCGGTTGGGCGCCGGCGGAGGATTGAGATGCCGGGCGTCTTTCAGTCCGCCGGATCGAACGGGTAGGGCAGAGGCTCCAGTTTAAGCGTCGCCCCTTGAGCATCGCCCAAATGCAACACGCCTTGTTCAGCGCATTCAATCAGCGCGACTGCTAGAACGGCATAACCTCCATCGGGATGTTTCGCTGCATCAACGATCCGCCCCGCGCTTTGACTGGCGTCGGCTTGCGGTGAGAACAGTGCATCGCCGGGCCGGGGGGGATTCTCGCCGTCCATCCGCGCTACATACATCCGCCGCTTCAACTTGCCTAGATAATGCATACGGGCTACGACTTCCTGCCCGGTATAGCAACCCTTCCGAAAGTTGATCCCGTCCAGCGCGTCCAGATTGATCATCTGCGGCACGAACGCCTCGACGGTTTCCGGGTAGATCGTCGGAATGCCGGCCAGAATATCCAGCAACCGCCACGGTTCCGCGCCGGTGAAAGTGACGGTGGAGTCCAGGGCTGCCCAGAGTCCCTGCATGACGGGCAGGGGGCCGTGCAGTTCAAAACGCGGCGTGATTCCCGGCAAACGGATCACCGTGATGTCCGACCATTCACCCGTAGTGTGAATGACGCTGTTGATCGCTTCGGGAATCGCGCCGAATTGGTTGGTTAACACGGCTTCAGCATGGGGGCCAGCGACGCCAAACCTCACCAGCCGATGACTGGCGTCTTCGAGCGTGACCTTGGCCCGCAGCACATATTTGCGCAACCGGGCCAGCGTCGGCTCCACCAGTTCCTGCGGCAATTCCAGATAGACCGCATCCTCGCGCCGGAACAGTCGGAGGCAGGCCAGCGCCCGGCCCTTGGGGGAACAAAACGCGCCAAGGATGCTGTGATCGAGCGTGGCCCGTTGGACATCGCAGGTCAGTTGACCTTGCAGGAACAGATCAGCGTCTGGGCCTTGCGCCGCAATCAGACCTCGATATGACAGATCGCTACAGACAGCGCCGTCATTCAGCGCCGCCCGGAGTTCCGCCTCCGCATGGCTAAAGTGTTCCGCTCGACCGTCAACCACCTGACCGCCGGATTCTTCGAGAAAATCGCTCCATCCTTTCATCATCGTCTTGAACTCCGTGAATTTTTGACCCAGATGCTGCTGAATTGCTGCGTTCGCGGAAAACCCCTGGCGGTTTCCGGGTTCGTTGCGTTCAGGAGCTATGAACGGCATAATAACCCAACAAAATGTAGTGACCGGAAAGGGTAAATCGCCGCCAAGGCGCCAGCTCCAAACTTCCGGCGGTCCCACCCACCCATGGGGCCAGGATGGTCAACCACCGCCATCCATACAACCCATAGCGAGTTGCCATGAACAAGAATGATGAACCGACGCGGCCCCCACAGCCGTCTGTAACGCCGACTCCCCTTCAAGACGTAACCCCTCCCCATCGACCAAAGGAATATGGCGGCCCCAAAGGCCCCGAACCCACCCGCTACGGCGATTGGGAAAAAGCCGGCCGCTGTATCGACTTCTGACCGCTACCCGCCCGCTTCGCCCGCTCCCTGCTTCTCGATCTCCGGATTCTTTATCCAGGGTCGGATTTCCCGAAAATGCGTGCGGCATTTGGTATGCTTTGCATTGCACAAAACGAAGATTCATGTTGTTCGCCACTGCGTAACGAGGAGAAACGTATGTCCGCCAATAAACGGCCACTGTCGCCGTTCATGATCGGCCCCTACTACAAGCCCCAAATGACCTCGATCTTGTCCATCACCCACCGCGCTACCGGTGCGGCGCTGGTAGTGGGTACCCTGCTGCTGGTGTACTGGCTGGTGTGGGCAGCGCGGGGTCCCGGTTTTTATGAGCAGGCCCAGACCGTGCTGGGTTCGATGCTCGGTCAACTGTTCCTGTTTCTGTGGACCTGGGCGCTGTTTTACCACTTGGCCAACGGCATTCGGCATCTGTTCTGGGACGCCGGACGCGGCTTCGAACTGGATGAAGCGACTAAATCCGGTTGGTGGGTCATCTGGTCGTCCATCATCCTGACCTTCCTGTGCTGGCTGATCGCCGCGCCCTGAGGAGAGAGATTCCTATGAGTATTCGCACCCCGCTTGGCTTCGTTCGCGGTTTGGGTTCCGCCAAAGATGGCACCCATCACTGGTGGATGCAGCGCGTGACCTCAGTCGCTCTGGTCCCGTTGGTTCTTTGGTTCGTTATTTCCCTATTGTCGGTCTCGCGCGTCGATTACGCGACCTTCCAACAATGGTTGAGCAACCCGATCCGGGCCGGCTTGATGGTGGCGCTGTTGGCCACAGTGTTCTATCACGCGAATCTGGGGATGCAGGTCATTTACGAAGACTATGTTCGCCCGGAATGCAAAAAATTCATCGCCGTGCTGGCTACACAGTTCGTGTTATTCGTGCTGGGCGCTATTTCCATCGTCGCCGTGCTCAAGATCGCACTGGCTTGACGCCCACTACCAGAGGCTGAGGTTTCATGTCCAATACATACAAACTCATTCATCACAATTACGACGTGGTGGTGGTCGGCGCTGGTGGCGCCGGGTTGCGCGCCACGTTTGGCATGGCGCAGAAAGGTCTTAAGACGGCCTGCCTGACCAAGGTGTTTCCCACCCGTAGCCACACGGTCGCGGCGCAGGGTGGTATGTCAGCAGCGCTCGGCAACATGGGCCAGGACCTGTGGCAGTGGCATATGTATGACACCGTCAAGGGGTCTGATTGGCTCGGCGACCAGGACGCCATTGAATACATGTGCCGCGAGGCGGTCCCGGCGGTCATCGAACTGGAACATTACGGCGTGCCGTTCTCCCGGACGGAGGAAGGCAAAATTTATCAGCGGCCGTTTGGCGGCATGACCACCAATTACGGCGAAGGCACGGCTCAGCGCACCTGCGCCGCAGCCGACCGCACTGGACATGCGATCCTGCATACCCTGTATCAGCAGGCGCTCAAGCACGACGCGGAATTTTTCATCGAATATTTTGCACTCGATCTGATCATGGATGACGAGGGTGTGTGCCGGGGTGTCGTGGCCTGGGACTTGGCCGATGGCACGCTGCATGTGTTCCGTGCGCATGAAACCGTGCTGGCAACCGGCGGTTATGGCCGCGCCTATTTCTCGGCGACCTCCGCCCATACCTGCACCGGCGACGGCAACGGCATGGTGCTGCGCGCTGGCCTGCCCCTGCAGGATATGGAATTCACCCAGTTCCATCCCACCGGCATCTACGGCTCTGGCTGTCTGATGACCGAAGGCTGTCGCGGCGAAGGTGGTTACCTGACCAATTCGCTGGGCGAGCGCTTCATGGAGCGTTATGCCCCGAACGCCAAGGACCTTGCCTCCCGTGACGTGGTCAGCCGTTCCATGACCATCGAAATCCGTGAAGGGCGCGGCGTCGGCGAGCATAAGGACCATATTCATCTGCATCTGGAGCATCTGGGCGCGGATGTGGTCAACGAGCGGCTGCCCGGCATCGCCGAAACCGCCCGCATTTTCGCCGGCGTCGACGTGACCAAGGAACCGGCCCCGGTATTGCCGACCGTGCATTACAACATGGGCGGCATCCCCACCAATTACCGTGGCGAAGTGGTCATCCTTAAGGACGGCAATCCCGATCACATCGTTCCCGGCCTGATGGCGATTGGCGAAGCCGCCTGCGTATCGGTGCATGGCGCCAACCGGCTCGGCTCCAACTCGCTGCTCGATATTGTCGTGTTTGGCCGCGCCGCCGCGATTCGCTGCGCCGAACTGGTCCAGCCCAACACCCCGCATGGCGCTTTGCCACAAGCCTCGGTTGACAAGATCGTGGCTCGCTTTGATAGTCTGCGGAATGCGCGGGGCGAGAACCCGACCGCCAGCTTGCGGATGCGGATGCAACGCATCATGCAGAATCATGCGGCGGTGTTCCGCACCGGTGAGTCGATGGCCGAAGGCATCAAGCTGCTGGAAGAGGTGTTTGCCGGCTTTGAACACATCGCAGTCAGCGATCGGGGCCTGGTCTGGAATTCCGACTTGGTTGAGACGCTGGAACTGGACAATCTGCTGAGTTGCGCGATGGTCTCCATCAAATCCGCGATCAACCGGCCTGAAAGTCGCGGCGCACACGCCCGCGAAGATTATCCGGATCGTAATGATGACCAATGGATGAAGCACACCTTGGCGTGGCTGGATGCGAAGGGTGGGGTGACCATTGATTACCGGCCGGTTCACACCTACACGCTCACCAATGAGGTGGACTACATTCCGCCCAAGAAGCGCACCTACTGAGAGAGAATGACGCCATGGCTCAATTCAATCTTCCCCCCAATTCTGTCATCGGCAAGGGTAAAACCTACTATGCCGGGACGGGCGCCAAGAATGTCAAGCGCTTCCAGATTTATCGCTGGGACCCCGACAGCGGCGAAAATCCGCGTATGGACACCTACGAAGTCGATTTGGCCGCCTGCGGGCCGATGGTGCTGGACGCCCTGCTCAAGATTAAAAATGAGGTCGATCCGACCCTGACTTTCCGGCGCTCCTGCCGGGAAGGCGTGTGCGGCTCCTGCGCGATGAATATCGACGGCACCAACACCCTGGCCTGCACCAAGGCCATCGACGACGTGAAAGGCGAGATCAAGATTTATCCGCTGCCACACCTGTCGGTCGTCAAAGACCTGGTGCCGGATCTGACGCATTTCTATGCCCAGTACACCTCGATCAAGCCCTGGTTGCAGTCAGCGACGCCGGCTCCGGCGCGTGAACGTCTGCAATCCAAGGAAGACCGCGCCAAGCTGGACGGGCTGTATGAGTGCATCCTGTGCGCCTGCTGCTCGACCAGTTGTCCGAGTTACTGGTGGAATGGCGAACGCTACCTCGGCCCCTCGATCCTGTTGCAGGCTTATCGCTGGATCGTGGACAGCCGCGATGAGTTCACTGGCGAGCGGCTGGACAATCTGGAAGACCCGTTCCGGTTGTATCGTTGCCACACCATCATGAATTGCACCAAGACCTGCCCGAAGGGGTTGAACCCCGCCAAGGCGATTGCGGAAATCAAGAAACTGATGGTAGAGCGGCGGTAAACGCCAACTTTGCCTCACTCCCAGCCCCTTTCCCGTTTACGGGCGAGGGGCGTTTTTTTAGGAGGGCCGGACGGTGGAAGAACAGATGGGCAAATTACGCTGGCGCTGCCGGCGCGGCATGAAGGAACTGGATCTGCTGACGCTGGGCTATCTGGAGCGGTATTATCCCGGCGCTTCAGCGGAAGATCAGCAGGCGTTTGCGGAGTTGCTGGAGCTGCAAGACCCGTTGCTGATGAGCTACATGGTCGGGCGGGAAACGCCGGCGGACGCGGTGACGGCGAGGGTGGTGGGCGTCATGCGAACCTTGCTGAATAGCATCGATGACGCTTGACCCTGAACGGGTCATCAACCGCCAGCGTCAATTTTCATAACTCTGGTTGGGCTTGTACCGAGTTTCACTGAGGACGCTGAGGGGGTGCAACATGACCACACTTGAGATTCGCGCCGTCTGGGATGACGAGGCCAGCGTCTGGGTGGCGGGCAGCGATGATGTGCTAGGACTGATCGCCGAAGCGGTTACCCTGGAATCTTTGATGGCGAAGCTGGAAACACCGATTCCAGAGTTGATGGAACTGAATTGCGGGATAACCGGCGCGTTCCTTTTTCGCCTTGTGGCTGAACGTACCGCGCTGGCCCAAGCCGCGTGATGGACAGCTATACGCCGCTGGTGAAGAAACTGCTGACCGAAGCGGGTTGTTCGCTGTTCCGTTCGGGAAAGGGCGATCACGACATCTGGTACAGCCCCCTCACGCAACGCCATTTTCCAGCGAACCCTGCGATTAAGTCACGGCATACGGCGAATGGCGTGTTGAAGCAGGCCAGACTACCGAAAGCCTTTTGAGGACTCGCCATGATGCTCGGTTGGAGGATTGGAGAATTTACAGCCGGCACTCCTTCAACCGGAACTCCACATCATACGTCATCATTCTGATATGGCTTCTAGGGTTTTAGGGTCGGATTCTTGGTGATTGACTCACGAATCATGTTTTGCATTTTGGCTGCCCGCCGGACGTTGGCTTCATCGAGTTGCAATGTAGCAAAGACTTCGCCGTTGGAACGGCAAACCGAAACATCTATAAGCCCGCTGAATTGAGTTTGCTTGATCCCCGGTGAGAGGTAATTCATGAGGCCGCGCCGCGCCTCCAGGCGGGCCTCAGCCTCAGCCAGGGTATAGGAACCCTCGCTGTCGCTTAAGGGTGTAGCCTTCGCGACCGAGATGAGGATTTTGGAAGTCCCCGCCGCCATGACCTCATGGACACCCACAGCCAAAGCGGGGCAAGGATCGCTGATCGCCAGAGTGGGCAGGGCCGCCGCCAGTACGGCCCATACTCCAACAAGTGCGGACCCAACAAAGACGCGCATTTAGAAGTTCTTGAGCCGTTCCGTGTTGCTATGACTATCAACCCCTTGCGATGGGGTGCGAACAGTTCCAGGGGGGCTGGAGTGGGCGCAGCCGTGGCCGGGGCCATCGTACCGGACGTAGGAGCGGGTTGGGAGGCAACGGAATCTGCGATGCCACCAGCCAAGTTGCCCGCCGCGTTGATGGTCTCGGGCTTCAAACCAACGCTCACCCGAACTTCAGTGCCTTTAGTGTAGCAATCCCCTAAGACGACTACGCCGCGCAATAAGGCTTGAGAGGAGTTGCGTAGTGTCTTCACCCGTTCGATGATCTCCTTTCGCTCTGCCGCCTTGCCCGCGCCGGTCATGGACTTGGTTTCATTGACTGCCTTGTTTACGACCTCATCGCTACTAATAGTCTCGGTAAGGAATTTGGAAATAGCCGACTTAGCCAATAACGTTGCCTCGTCCTTGGCATCGCGCATAGAATCAGGGTCGTCAAAACTAACTGAAGCAGTGGCCGTGGCTAAAATCTTGGTGCCTCCCGCGACATCCTCGACATTGATGCCGTCAGAGTAGGGGTAGTCCTCGCAGCCGGCGCCGTGGGCGATCATTGGCAGAGCAAGGATCGCTATGGATATCATGGATATTTTCATTGCTTTACTCCAAATGTCAAAGTGGCAGTTTAATCAATGCGGTATTAGTTTTAACTTTATCTCCTTAGCGTCTTTGAGTGTTGTCTCATCTAGTACCAGAAAGACACCAAATTTCCTAGATCGCATAATTATGGGAGGCGACCACTGGTCAACCGGTTGAACCAACAGATTCCAGGGTGTGCCTGAAAATATAAAATCTGATACAACCATATAATTTGCTCCATTTAATACATAATAATCATGATAAGAACTATTACTGCCAATATCATAAGACTTAATAATACTTCCCATGCTACCCAAAAATTCAACACTTAAACGAGGAATAAGCTGTGTTAATTCCTTGCCCCCATATGTAATAGAATGTAACCAAGGAAATTTTTTTGTTAGAGGAACGTCGATGCTATTCAGTATGTAAATGTCAGCGTAAATAGCGTCTTCTCTAATATCTCCAAATCCAAGAACCGCATCCAAATGTTCTTTATAACCATAATCTTTAGAATGGCCTCCTGGTCTATACGAACTTTTCTTGCCAGCAACACTTTCCAGCGTTTTAATGGCGTTTGCATAAAACCCTGAATTTAACTCAACCTCTATGGGAAGATAAACAACCTGCTTTGGATACTGTTGTGCAGCAAATTCGCTGATCTTTACAAGAAATTTGTCCGTTGCGTCGTTCAAAGCCTGCTGGGAATTCATCCAGCCGGCGTTTTTCCACATAGATATGTTTATGGGATACCAGTTTCTTATTTTGTCTTTGGCTTCTTCTACTCTCATCGGCTTGCCAACTACAAATTGTGAAACTTCCCCCTTCACGACTGGAGTTATCAAATCAATGGCAATTTGTTCTAGGTTACCTGTTTGTTTTTTCTCAGAGCTGAGTGATGCAAATAAACCCGTATCGACATCTGTTTTACCCTCGGCAAGTTTCTTGATGAAGGCTTTAAAGTCATCGATGCGAACCGAGACTTTTGCAGTGACCTTAGTAAGACCAGCCTGCTCCGAGACTTGAAGTACCTCAAAGTGCTGAATTGATCCTTGGGAGTATTCCTTAATATTCGTGTCAATACGAGAAGTCTGAGCGCGCACCCCATCCTGGATTTCGACGCGCTTTTCCAACATCTTGTTACTGTCCATAAAGGAGCCGACCACATTGGTCAAAGCATTTTGCGCTGCATTCTGCGCTGCGCTCGGAACATCGGCACCTAGGCCCTCGCTGACCACTGTTTGGACTCCATTAGGTGCGGGTGCAGCAGGTGGCGCAGTAACGACCGGCGGCGGTGCAGGCGCAGCAATCGGCGGAGTCGCAGCTACAACCGGTGGTGGTGCAGGCGGTGAAACAGGCGGAGTCGTGGCAACCACTGGCGACGCAGCAGGCATAGGAGCCGGCGGGGGCGCAGCAGCAGTTAATGACCGGGATGCGGGCGCAGCCGGCGGCAAAGGCGCGTCCAGCGAATCTTCGGCGGGCGCGGCAGCAACAGTTCCCCCGCTTCCCTGAATCAAACTCAACTGCAAGGCTTGTTGCGCGGCTTGTTGGATCTTGGGGTCATCGGCGGAAGCCATCTGCTTCTGCAAAAACTCGCGAGTCCTGTTCTGATTTTGCGAGAAGTGGAAGGTCAGCGCATAACAGGCTACGGCTTCTCGCTGTTGGCCTTGCAGGGCGTAAACCTCGGCCAGATTCGCCCACGATGCGGCTCGTCCCGGTGCGAGTGATAACGCCGTCGAAAATGCTTTAAGCGCTGCCTTCAAATCGCCTGTCTTATCTTAATATACGCAAAGCCCAGGTTGCCACTGTATTCCGCATTCGCTGGATCGAGCTGATAAGCGGATTGAAAGGATTGCTTGGCTAGCTCGGGTTGTCCGGCTTTGATCGCTTCCAAACCCTTTGCGTTGGCTTCCTGCGCCTTTTTTGTATCGCCGCGCGCTGGTTTGGGTAGCGCCGCGATCTGCTGCTTCAAAGCATTGAGTTCCTCGGCACGCCCGACGCCGCCGTTATCCGCCGCGATGGCGATCATCTGCTTCAGCAAACCAACTGCGGAATCCTGAGCGGTTGCGGTCGAGAGCGGCAAACTACCAAACACCAAGACCAGCAAAAAGAAGAACGGAGAAACCAACGACAGCGGGCGATGGTACATGGAATGAAACCTCTGATCTTTTCGTACTATGGAGTTTTGCAAGGAGCTAGCTTGAAATTTCAAGTCAATTTTGAAAAAGAAATTTGATAGATTCAATTACAGCCTGCTTCCCGAGTTCACTTGCTACTCCAGTTCCCAAAATCTTAAACACGGAGATAATAAAGTCTTTAATATCAAAAGGCTTTGGAGAATCACTAACAGGTTCGGGAGAAAGAGGCAAATCAGTCGTAGGTAAGGCACGTATTCTTGACTCGAATATATCCAAAGCGCCTTGATTCTGATTATTCAATAACAGAAAAACATCGGCTAAGGCATCGTAGGAAACTCTAATCAGATTTGGGTTGAATGCAGCATCAGAGAAACCATTAACTTTATTTAACCAACGTGCGAAATATTGCTGCAACAGAGGATCAGAAACACTGAACGTGACTTGGGAACCTGTTTGTTCGAAGCGCGCTGATTCGAATAGTTGGATAAATCTTTTCTTCGCCTCGTACTCGTCGTACTGGAGATAACGCAACTGCGCATCGCGCAGCAGATTCCGAACGCGGGCAGGACTGATTCCCAGTTGGAAGGAGATTTCGGTCGGGTCTGGGGCGCTGACCGAACCGCCAAACGCCCCGTACTTGAGCAGCAGACCAAACACCAGCGTATCGAGGTCGCGCTTCTGCATCCCCCCGAAGCCGCTGGCGAAGTAGTGCATCAGGAAATCCTGCGCGAAGCCTTGGGAATTCTGAATCTCGCTGATGTTCGGCATGATGCTTCTTCTTGTTAAAATCACGACTGTTCGATTTGGGAGCAATACAAATCTATCGCCAACTATTTAAAATGATGTTAATTTTTTATAATGTTAATTTTTATTATCAGATGGTACTTTATCCCCCCCCCTGTCAATAGTTTTATTAATGTTATTGATGGGGCAGGTGGCTGGTGAACGCAAAGTGCGGAAGGCAAAAAACCTCGTTGCCATATGAGCGTGATTGATAAAGATCAGAGACCCCAACTTAACCTTGTAATTCTGGAAGTGTAGTCCATAATTGCAAGGATGATCACCCGCCGCCGCCGTACTTTGTTGAACCAGCGTCTGGATCAATATCCAGCCGTAGCCCTCCTGGGACCTCGCCAGGTTGGTAAAACCACGCTTGCCTTGGCGATTGCCGAGGATCGTCCGTCCATTTATCTCGATCTGGAGTCGGATGCCGATCAGGCGAAACTGGCCGAACCTGAACTCTACCTAGCCGATCACGAAGATAAGCTGGTGATTTTCGATGAGGTTCACCGACAGCCCGGTCTGTTCCAAAACTTGCGGGGCTTGATTGATCGAGGGCGCAGGCGCGGTCGGCGAACCGGGCGGTTTCTCCTGCTCGGTTCCGCTTCGCTGGATCTGCTACAACAATCCGGTGAAACGCTCGCGGGGCGCATTTCCTATGTCGAACTGGATCCGGTCGACGCTCTGGAAGTCGAAAACCATAGCCTTGATATGCTCTGGCTCCGTGGCGGGTTTCCCGACAGTTTGCTGGCCACCGATGACGGCGCCAGCCTGCGCTGGCGACAAGACTTCATCCGCAGCTATCTGGAGCGGGATATTCCACAGTTGGGGCCGCGCATTCCAGCGGAGACGCTGCGCCGGTTCTGGACCATGCTGGCCCATCATCAGGGTGGGTTGCTGAACGCGGCGCAATTCGCCCAAGGTTTGGGAGTGGATGGGAAGACGGTCGCCCGTTACCTGGACCTGCTGGTGGACCTGCTGCTGGTCCGGCGTCTGCCGTCCTGGCATCGGAATATCGGCAAGCGGCTGGTCAAAGCGCCGAAAGTGTATGTGCGCGACAGCGGCATTGTTCACGCCTTGCTGGGGCTGAGGGACAAGGAAATTCTGCTCGGTCATCCGGTGGTCGGGTCAAGCTGGGAAGGCTTCGTCATCGAGACCCTGCTCGCGGTAGCTCCACTGGAAACCGAAGCCAGCTTTTACCGAACCGCCGCTGGCGCTGAAATCGACCTCGTTCTTAGCCTGCCAAGCGGTCGCCGGTGGGCCGTGGAGATCAAGCGCGGCCTGGTCCCGAAACTGGAGCGGGGTTTTCATCATGCCTGCGCCGACCTTCAGCCCGAGCGCTGTTTTGTCGTCTATGCCGGTGCGGAGCGTTTTCCAGTCAGCGAAAGCACCGAGGCAATCAGCCTGACCGATTTGGGTAGCATCCTCCTGGCGACAGCGGCATCGTGAATCGCCAGCTATCGGAAAAATGCACAGCCTCGTCGCCTTGAACATTCAACTGCGTCGCTCGCGGATTTTGCTAATCAGCGGTAGCGCTGTTCACGTCTTGTCAGGCATTGCCGTGGTCGTTTGCAGCCTTCTGCTATGGGTCAAAGCGGGATTGATTGCCGGAATCGTTCTGTCACTGGCCTGGTTCGGTTACTGCTACGGCTATCCACAAGGACGACGATTCATTGCCCGCATCGAATTGCTGGATGGACGCTGGCGGCTGGAAACCGGCGATGGCGGCGTGCATCGCGGGCAACTCATCGGCGGCTACGCCCATCTCCTCATCGTCATTGTGAATTTCCAATTGGAGGACGGCGGATGCCGGTCATTGACCCTGTTACCGGATTCCGCCGATCCCGATGATTTACGGCGGCTACGGGTCTGGCTGCGAACTCAGCGCTATGACGATGAACCGGATCCGCCTTAACCACCGACGCTGAACAGTGCTGTTCAACCCATCGCCCGTCGGGCAATCCCCTTGGGTTTGCGTTTCTTCAACCGCAGGGCTTCCTTCTGTCGCCGCTCGGCCAGATCCATCAGCATTTGCTGCGAGCTGCGCGGATCATCGCCTTCGCCCGGCGTCCGCTGGATGTAGCTGCCGTCCGGCTGCATGTCCCAGGCGCTGCGCCGGTCGTTGAGTTGCACGTCCAGAATCTGCCGTAATTCCCGCTGCAAGTCCGGGGTATCGACCGGTGCGACCACTTCAACCCGGCTTTCCAGATTGCGCTTCATGCAATCCGCCGAGCCAATGAAATACTCCTCGTTGCCGCCATTACGGAAGTGGAAAATCCGGGTATGTTCCAGAAATCGCCCGACGATGCTGATCACCCGCACATTCTCGGAAATGCCCGGAATGCCTGGCCGCAACCGGCAGGTGTCGCGGACAATCAGATCGACCTTGACGCCAGTCTGGGAAGCCCGGTACAGCGCCGCCGTCACTTCCTTGTCCTCTAGGGCGTTCATCTTGAACTGGATCAGCGCCGGTTTGCCGGCCTTGGCGTGGCCGATTTCCCGTTCAATCTTGGCCAACAACGCTGGTTTGAGTACCTTCGGCGCGGGCAACAGCTTGCGGTAATTGCGTTTGGGGACGTAGCCGGTAGTGAGGTAGTTGAACAGTTCGGTCAAATCCGCGCCAATGATCGGATCGCAGGTTAGCAGGCCCAAATCACAGTACATCCGGGCGGTGCCGGCGTGGTAATTACCGGTGCCAATATGGGCGTAACGGCGCAGACCGTTGTAATCGCGGCGCAAGACCAGAATGACCTTGCTGTGGGTTTTCAGCCCCACCACGCCATACGTGACGTGAATGCCGGCTTCCTCCAGGCGGTTCGCCCAGCGGATGTTAGCCGCTTCATCGAACCGCGCCTTCAGCTCGACCACCACTGTGACCTGCTTGCCGTTTTGCGCGGCGTCGATCAAATATTCAATGATCTTGGAATCCTCGGAGGTGCGGTACAGGGTCATCTTGATCGCCAGCACCTTGGGGTCGAGGCTGGCTTCCAGAACAAATCGCTCGACCGAAGTTGCAAACGATTCATAGGGATGCTGCAACAGGATCGGTCCAGTTTCGCGAATGATGTGGAAGATATTGCGCTTGTCGTTCAGCTTCGGATGATCGAGCAAGTGGTGCGATGGATCGTGCAGATCGGGCCGGTTAATCGCGACGATTTGAAACAGGTCGTTCATCGCCATCATCCCATCCACTTCAAACACTTCATTGGCCTCGTCCAGACCGAGTTCCGCAGCCAGCATACCCCGGTGGATCGGGTCCATGTCTTTTTCCACTTCCAGCCGGACAATCGGCGCGACCTTGCGTTCGCGCAGTTCCGACTCAATCATCACCAATAAGTCATCGGCCTGATCTTCATCGCGTTCAGTAATCGCGTTGCGGGTGACGCGGAACAGTTCACAGGCGTCCACGACCATCCCCGGAAACAGCAAATCGAGGTTGTTGGCCATGACATCTTCCAGTGGCACATACAACTCCTCGTCACCGAGTTTGAGGAAACGCGGAATTCCTGAGCCGATCGGCACCTTGATCCGCGCCAGGCCGCTGGCGTCGTCATTGGTATAACGCACTGTCACCAGCAAATTGAGCGACAGGTTGGAAATGAACGGAAAAGGATGGGCCGGATCCATGGTTTGCGGCGTGACCAACGGAAAGATGTTAGCCAGATAATATTCCCGCATCTGCTTGCGCTCGGTTTCGGTCAGTCGCTTGTAGCTGCGCAGCCGGATGCCCTGATCCTTGAGTAACTGATGCAGATGGGAGGCCAGCACCCGTTGTTGTTCCACAATATTGCGCACCGTCGCCAAACACTCGCTCAATTGCTGTTCAGGGCTGCGGCCATCCAGTGACAATTCCCGCACCCGCGCCCCAATCTGTTGCTTGAGACCGCCGATGCGTTTCATGAAGAATTCGTTGAGATTCGAACTGACGATCGCCAGGAATTTGACCCGTTCCAGCAACGGCGTGCGGGCATCCTGCGCTTCATGCAGCACCCGTTGATTGAAGGCCAGCCAGGTCAATTCACGGTTGAGATACCATTCGGGCGAGTTGGCATCAAAGACTGGAGGTTCGGGAGTCGGTTCAGAGGCTGCTTCGCGAGTCGGTTCGAGGGTCGGTTCCGGAGCTGATTCGGGCGTCGATTCGGAAGGCGGTTCGGGGGGAGTCGCCAGGCCAGCGCGTTCGCTGGATCGCTTGCTGCGCGGCGGGGTTACGGCAGATTCGGCATCCTGGGAGGCCGGAGCTTGTTCGGTCATGATCGCCACACCTTCAAATTGCTCAGTCAGTTATTTTGATTTGGGTTTGGGTTCTTGAGCCAGCGCTGATTCCAGCCGCTCGCACAGAGTCCGCAGCACTTCGATCCGCGCATGGCGTTTGTCGTTCGCTGCGACCAGCGTCCATGGGGCCTGGCGGGTGCTGGTGCGCTCGACCATGTCATTGACCGCCAATTCGTAGTCCGCCCAGCGTTCGCGGTTGCGCCAGTCTTCGTCGGTCAATTTCCAGGCTTTGTAGGCAATCTGCTCGCGTTCCTGGAAGCGACGCAGTTGCTCGTCCGAGGTGATGTGCAGCCAGAATTTCAGCAGCACGATGCCCCGTTCCGCCAATTGCGCTTCAAAATCATTGATCTCGGCGTAGGCGCGCTGCCACTCGCGGGTCCGGGCGAAACCTTCGATACGCTCCACCAGCACTCGCCCATACCAGCTTCGATCATAGATGGTGACCCGACCAGCACGCGGCAGGTGCCGCCAGAACCGCCATAAATAATTGTGAGCGGCTTCTTCATCGGTCGGCGCCGCGATTTGGATGACCTGATAGTCGCGTGCGTCCAGGGCGGCGGTGATTCGGCGGATGCTGCCGCCCTTGCCGGCGGCGTCCCAGCCCTCGAAAACCAGAATTGTGGACGTTTTTTTTTCACGGGCCGTCCGCTGCAACTGGTTGAGTTTAGCCTGGTAACGTTTCAGTTCCGTGTCGTAGTCATCCTTGGTCAGGGTTTTGCCCATGTCCAGCCGCGACAGAACCGTCACCACCGGCAACCCGCCGACCTCCGGCGTCGCTGGCTTCACGCCATGCAGATCGCCGTTGACCGGCGGAACCCGGGTCTCGTCCAGTCGGAAACGAATCGCATCGCGGATCGCCGTCGCCACGGCGACGCTGCGGTAACGCTCATCGTAACCCTCCACAATTTTCCACGCTGCCAGGCCGGTGCTGGTTTTCATGATCGTTCGTTCAGCGGCAGCGATGAACAAATCGTACATCTCCCAGTGTTGCCAGTCGCGCTTGGAAATCCGCCAGTGCAACAAGGGATTTTTTTCCAGTTTGCGTAACCGTTCCTTCTGAGCGTCTTTGGACAGATGCATCCAGAATTTCAAAATCAGCGCGCCGTCGTCAGCCAGAGTTTGCTCGAAGGTCTTGATCCGTTCCAGCCGCTCGTCGAATTCGGCCATATCGATGCGACCGAACACCCGGTCGAGGATCGGCATGGAATACCAGGAACTCAGAAAAAGGCCCATCCGTCCGCGAGCCGGCAATTCCCGCCAGAATCGCCAGTATTCTGGTCGGTCCAGTTCTTCATCGGACAGTTCGCCGAAAGCCTGGGTCACCAGCCAGCGCGAATCCAGCCATTCGTGCAGCTTGTTAACGGTCTCGCTCTTGCCGGCGCCATCCACGCCGGCGAACACCACGATCACGGGAAAAGGGGCGTTGCGCAGCTCCATCTGCATCAGCAGCAATTCTTCCCGCAACTGGGGAACCTGCTGGTGATACTCCTCTTTCGGCAACTTGTGTTGCAGTTCGGCGGTTCTGAACATCGTGATCCTCGCTGGCGCGAATACGTAACGAAGAGAGCGGCTTAATCGGCGCTGCGTCCGCTTTGACCGGGGAAGGAACAATCCGTCAGGGATTACAGCCATCCGGTTTAATGCTAATCTTAATCCAGTTGACCGACATACGCTCGACTCTCCCGCTTGAGTCCGAACGGTCTCCCGACCGTTAAAAAAAGACCAAGTCAATGATAAGCAAAGGAGAAATTAATGAATCGGCGACTTTTGGCCGGTCTGATTCCCGTTTTGCTGGCGTTGTCCGGCCCTGTTCAGGCGGATATCTACGCCTTTGTGGACCAAAATGGGGTGCGACATCTCAGTAACGTTCCCAGCGACCCGCGCTATAAACTCGTTATGCGCACGCCCGCTTACAGCAAGCAGGCGGCCCAGCCTTCCAGCTATGCTCCCAGCAGTCTCTATGGCGGCACAGTGATCACTCCGCGCAACGATGCGCAAAAGGGGGGCCGCGCCAAACCACTGCGAGTTAATGAACAGAATCGCCAGCGGTTTACTGCCGATGTCAACCGCATTGCCGCGCAATACCGCCTGGAACCGGCGCTGATGCATGCGGTGATCAGCGCTGAATCCTCTTACAATCCCTGGGCGGTTTCCCCTAAAGGTGCCATGGGCCTCATGCAATTGATGCCGGGTACTGCCGAACGGTTCGGCGTCAATAACCCTTATGATCCCATCGCTAATATGCATGGCGGCGCCCGTTACCTTCGCTGGCTGCTCGACCGGTTCAATGACCCCCGGCTGGCGGTAGCCGCCTACAACGCGGGCGAAGGCGCGGTGCAAAAGTATGGCAACCAGATTCCACCCTATCAGGAAACCCAGACTTACGTGGTGCGAGTGCTGGATTTCTACCAGCGCTACCGGACCGGACCGTACAGCGCTGGCGCGCTGGCGCTGAATACCAGTTATGCCAGTGATTCGGAGGTGAGCCGGAGTGGCGGTGGTGGCGTCACCATTATCACCCCGCGCAATGGCCGCGTGGCGACGACACTGGTGACCAACTCCGGACGCCCCGGCTCAACCCCCGCGCCCCGCACCTACCTGACCCCCACCGGTGATCGAGTAATCGTCGGCAACAGCGCCGGTCAACGCAGTGCGGTTCGGCCACCGGTCAAAGTCGTCAACGTTCCTCTGTTTGCCGGCAACGACAAGTAAAGGTTAGGACAGGGTCTTGTGGGAGAGGGTAGTCAACGGCGACAGGCGGTCTATCTGAAACCCAGCGTCGCGCCAGATGCCAGACGACATGCGGCACGACGCTGGGGAACCTGGCTGCTGGCCGGCTTGCTGACTGTCGGCATCGGCGGCGATGTCGGCGCGACGGAATCGCTGCAACACTGGCGGAAGGCGTTCCAGACTGCCGAGCAGTCCCTGCGCAATGGAACCCCCCTTGACTATAGCTCGCTTCGCAACTACCCACTTTATCCCTACCTGCGCTATCAGGATTTATCCCGCCGGTTGGACGCCTTTCCTGCTGCTGAGGTGCGGGATTTTCTGCAAACTCATCCCGATACGCCGTTGGCGGGCCGCCTGCGCAATACTTGGTTGCGCCAACTCGCCAGCGCCCGGCGCTGGGACGATTATCTGCACGACGCTGTTCCCAGCCGTGATCCCCTGTTGGAATGCTGGCGACGGCAGGCGTTGTTGAGTACCGGGCAGAGCGAAGCCGCTTTACACGACTTCACTACGCTTTGGTTGAGCGGCAGTGCGCTGCCCAGCGCTTGTGATCCGGTCATTGCCGCCTGGCAGACCCAGGGTAATCCCTTGCCTAAACTCCGCTGGCAACGGTTTGCCCTGGCGATGACGAATAATGATCTTGGGCTGGCTCGATTCCTGCGGGCCGATATGCCGGATGCTGACCGTGAATGGGCCAACGCCTGGCTGGCGGTCGTCGATCATCCCGCACTGATTTTGGAAGCAGAGCGCTTCAAGAGCGGCGATCCGCGCACTCCGGCGATTCTGGCCGATGGCTTGCGGCGCTGGCTGCGCCGCGACGCCCTGGCGGCTGTGGCGGCCTTCGATACTTTGAAAGAGCGTGATCCGACTTTGGCCCTGTCGCTGGCGGAGGTGGAGCGGCAGTTGGCGCTGTGGATCGCCAGCGACTATCACCCTGCCGCAATGGCGCGGTTGCAGGCGCTGCCGGAGACCGTCGTCGACCAGGACGTGCGGGAATGGCGGATTCGGTTAAGCTTGCGTCAAGGCGACTGGGCCGGCGTGCTGCGCGAGATCGAAGCGATGCCGCCTGCCGAGCGGGACAGCCCGCGTTGGCAATACTGGCGGGGGAGGGCGCTGGACGCGCTGGGACGCGGCGAAGAGGCCCGTTCAGCCTACCGGCGCATTGCCAGTCAGCGTGATTATCACGGGTTTCTGGCCGCCGACCGGTTGGGCGTTGCCTACGCGATGACGAACACGCCGCTGGAGATTTCGCCCACTGAACTGGATGTCCTGTTGGCCGGCTCACCCGGCCTGCAACGGGCGCGGGAGTTGTACATCTTGGGCCGTGAAGCGGAGGCTGAGGCGGAATGGCGGTTAGCCACGCAAACCTTCAACCGGGCCGCGTTGCAACAAGCGGCGCGGCTGGCCCATCGCTGGGATTGGCGCTATCAGGCGATGGCGACCGTAGCTCGGGCCGGGCATTGGGATGATCTGGAACTGCGCTTTCCATTAATCTACCGCGACCGGGTGCTGGCCAGCGCCGCATCCCCGGTGGATCCGGCCTGGGTGTACGCAGTGATTCGCCAGGAGAGCAGTTTCCGGTCCGATGCCCGCTCACCGGTCGGGGCGCTGGGGTTGATGCAGATCATGCCGGCGACGGGCCGACAAATTGCCCGGGAGTTGCGGGACGCTGATCCGCCGGATTTGCTGCAACCGGAGACCAATATTCGTTATGGCGCTCATTATCTGCAACAGATTTTGCAGCGGTTACAGAACAATCCGGTTCTGGCGACCGCCGCCTACAACGCGGGTCCTAACAAGGTTATGCAATGGTTGCCATCCGGCGATCCGACGCCCGCCGATGTCTGGGCGGAAACTATTCCCTATCGCGAAACTCGGGCCTACGTGCAACGGGTCATGGAGTACGCCGCCGTGTACCGGTTTCTGCTCGGTCTACAAGATTCCGAAACGACACTGAGTGCTCGAATGAAGCCGGTGTTGCCGGAATCAGCTAACCGTGCAGGATGACGGGCAGTTGAAAGTTTTGCCAAAGGTCTATGAGGGTCAATCGGTGGAAAGTGCGTGGATGACCCAGCCCGTCACCGTCAATCCCGATAGCCGGCTGGAAATCCAGGCTTCCGCGTGGTCCGTTGGAGCTATCGAGGAATACCCACGATGACTTGGCTGCCTTGATAATGACTAGCTAGCGGTCCGCGGAATTGGGCGCCATCGGGATCCATGCAGGCGATGTGAGTATTGGAAGCGCCATAGACGCTGACCACATGGTTGCCGATTCCCGGCTTGCGGTAGCCCACGACCAGCGGTCCATGCTTCATTTTACGGTTAACGTAGTGGCAGGTGAAATCAATGCCGGCTACGGTCTCGCAGTCCATCCGCCAGCGGCTATCGCTAATAATCGATATCAAGTTCGCGCGCGAGACGGTTCCATAGTTTGGATTGGTATCCGGATTGGAAGAATCCCAGTAGCGCAAATAGACGTTCAGGAGGTTGATTTGGGTGATGACGGTCCGGTTGCCGATTGCCCGCGCCCACCACTCCAGGGTTGCCGCCCAGCAGGAGGTGGGATCAAACTGCTGAATCGGTTTCGTCGCGCGATAGTTGGTGGCCATGCTCATGTCCTTGCAGGTGGAGTAATCCGCGCCAGGAAATGACCGGGGAGGGCGTTCATGGCGGGTGTGCAGTCGCCTGTAGCTTCAGCATGAATGATGCCATGCCTAAAAAATGAATAAAAACAATATATTAATGAAAAATTTACGAGCAGATCACCGTCCAAAGCGGCCAGCAGGTTCAAAGTGAGTGGTTCATTATGGTAGGACGCGCCGGACGCCGCCAAGCGAGCGGTCAGCGCGTCCTGACCGCCGGCGTCTTTGCTATCAATCCCTGAGCAACTCATTCAATCCTACCCGACTGCGGGTTTTCTCATCCACTTGCTTGATGATCACCGCGCAATACAGGCTATGACTGCCGTTCGGTGCAGGTAGCGCGCCGGGTACGACGACGGAACCCGCCGGCACCCGGCCATAGCTCACTTCGCCGGTCAATCGGTTATAAATCTTGGTGCTTTGACCGATATAGACTCCCATGGAAATCACCGAACCGCGCTCCACGATCACCCCCTCGACCACTTCTGAACGGGCGCCAATGAAGCAATCGTCCTCAATAATCGTCGGACTGGCCTGCAACGGCTCCAGCACCCCGCCGATGCCGACTCCACCCGACAGATGGACATTTTTACCGATCTGCGCACAGGAACCGACCGTGGACCAGGTGTCCACCATCGTCCCGGAGTCCACATAAGCGCCGATGTTCACATAGGACGGCATAAGCACCACGCCGGAGGCGATGTAGGAGCCGCGTCGGGCTGCCGCCGGCGGCACGACGCGCACGCCAGCCGCCAGAAAGTCATTTTCGCCGTACTCTGCATACTTGGGCGGCACCTTGTCGAAGTAATTGGTGTAGCCATCGCGGATGATCGCGTTATCGTTCAAACGGAAACGCAACAGCACCGCCTTTTTTAACCACGGGTTAACCACCCAAGCGCCATTACGAGGCTCCGCGACCCGCGCTTGGCCGAGTTCCAGCAAGCCCAACGCTTCCTCGACCGCCTCGCGCAGCACCGTCGGGGCGGTGGCCGGATCGAGTTCAGCGCGGCGTTCGAAGGCGTCTTCAATAATCCGTTGCAATTCAGTCATCAGTCAACATCCTCGGGCACGGGCGGCATTCCCAATCGTCGGGGTTTGGGAATGCTGCGAAAAACCGTCATAATAAAGGGGGATAAATACCGGTTCCAGGTTTCAGGTCTCAGGCTGCCGATTCCAGGACAGACTCATACCCGAAACCCAAAGCGGTATACGACGAAAACTAACGAAAATCCATGCCAGCACAACTGAGGATCACCGGTATGTCCAAAAAGACCGTGGCGGATGACAGGAAACGGACTTTCAACCAGCCTGCGCCAGAGGTGAAAGAAGCGGGGGAAGTCAGCAGGTCAGTCACTGCCGTCCAAGCGCCGACCCCCCCCCCCCCCCCTCGCTGGCGCATGCCGTTGTTCAAGCGCCTGTCCCGGTCGAGGCAGCCGTCAAGGCTGCGGCGGATGGTCGCAAGCGCATCATCATCGAGGGCGTCAGCCCGGAAGTGGATGGCGGACGTTTCCCCATCAAGCGCACCGTGGGCGAAGTCGTCGTGGTCGAAGCGGATGCCTTTACCGATGGCCACGATGCACTGTGCTGCGTCCTGCAATACCGTAAAGCGGGCGAAACCGCCTGGCAGGAAGCGCCGATGCTCGCCTTGGTGAATGACCGCTGGCGCGGCGAGTTCACAGTGGCGGAGTTGGGCCGCTATGAATACACCGTTCTCGCCTGGGTGGATCATTTCAAATCCTGGCGGCACGATCTGGGCCGCTGGGTGCAGGCTGAGGATATCACTCTGTCGTTGCGAATCGGCGCAGAACTGGTCGGCAAGGTCGGTCAGCGGGTGGCCGGTATGGAGGGCCATTGGCTCACCGAGCGTGCGGCGGAATTGGTCGGTTCTCAGAACCTGGAACAGCGCCGCCTGTTGGGCTTGGATGAGGAACTGGCGCAGCGGATGTTCCGCCACGCCGACCGGACACTGGCGCTGAGCTACGGCAAGGAACTGGGTGTGGTGGCGGAAGACGTGCGCGCCCGTTTCAGCACCTGGTATGAAATGTTTCCGCGTTCGTGCAGCCCGGTGCCTGGCAAGCACGGCACCTTCAAAGACTGTGAATCCTGGTTGCCGCGTTTAGCCACCATGGGTTTCGATGTCCTGTACTTCCCACCGATCCACCCGGTCGGGCGGATCAACCGCAAGGGTAAGAACAACACATTGACCCCCGGCCCTGATGACGTCGGCAGCCCGTGGGCGATTGGCTCAGCGGAAGGCGGTCACAAGAGTATCCTGCCAGCACTGGGGACACTGGAGGATTTTCGCAGCCTGGTGCAAAAAGCCCGGGAGCACGGCATCGACATCGCCCTGGACATCGCCCTGCAATGCGCCCCGGATCATCCCTATGTGAAGGAGCATCCCGACTGGTTTCGCTGGCGACCAGACGGCACGGTGCAATATGCCGAGAATCCGCCCAAGAAATATCAGGATATCTATCCTTTTAACTTCGAAACCGCCGACTGGCGGGCGCTATGGGACGAAATCAAGAGTATCTTCGCGTTCTGGATCGAACAGGGGGTGCGGATTTTCCGGGTGGATAATCCCCACACCAAGCCCTTTGCCATGTGGGAATGGCTGATTGGCGAAATCAAGCAGATCCGTCCGGACGCCATTTTCCTGGCCGAAGCCTTTACTCGGCCCAAGATCATGCACCGGTTGGCTAAACTCGGCTACACCCAGTCCTACACTTACTACGCTTGGCGCAACACCAAGTGGGAATTAGGCGAGTATCTGACGGAACTTTGTCAGGGACCGGGTCGCGAGTATTTCCGCCCCAATTTCTGGCCGAACACCCCGGACATTTTGACCGAAGCCCTGCAATTTGGGGGTCGGCCCATTTTCATGTCCCGCCTGGTGATGGCGGCGACGATGACCGCTAATTACGGCATTTATGGGCCGGCTTATGAAATGATGGAGCATGTCGCGGTCAAGCATGGCAGCGAGGAGTATCTGGATTCGGAGAAATACCAGTTGCGCCAGCGCGGCTTCCAGGATCTGGACGGACCGGACAGCCTGCGTGAATTTATTACCTTGGTGAACCGCATTCGCCAGCGGAATCCGGCGCTGCAATCCGACTGGGGCTTGCAAATTCACTTGGTCGACAACGAACAGATCCTTTGCTATAGCAAAGCGACGGCTAATCATTCCAACGTGATTCTGGTGGTGGTGAACCTGGATCCGAATTACACCCAAGCCGGCTGGACAAACCTGAAGCTGGAGGCCTTGGGCGTGGAACTCTCCCAGCCCTTCCAGGTGCATGACTTGTTGACCGGCGCTCACTACATTTGGAACGGGCCGCGCAATTATGTCGAGCTGAACCCGCACCGAATGCCGGTGCATGTATTCCGTGTACTCAGCGGCCTGCATACGGAACGCGATTTTGTGACCTTTGACGGTTGAGGAGACCCGCATGGCGCGTAACCCGAAGACCTGGACCGGTGTAGACGATCCCTGGTGGTACAAGGACGCCATCATCTACCAACTCCACGTCAAGGCCTTTGGCGACAGCAGCCAGGATGGCATCGGCGACTTCCGGGGGTTGATCGAGCGACTGGATTATCTCCAGGAGCTGGGGGTCGATACCCTGTGGCTGATGCCCTTCTACCCTTCGCCGCTGCGGGACGACGGTTACGACATTGCCGACTATTGCAACATCCATCCGCTGTACGGGAATCTGGCGGACTTCAAGGCATTTGTCCGCGAGGCCCATCGTCGGGGACTCAAGGTCATCACCGAGTTGGTGATCAACCATACTTCCGACCAGCATCCGTGGTTCCAGGCCGCGCGCCGCGCCCCGCCGGGTTCGCCCGAACGGGCCTTCTATCTCTGGAACGACGATGACCAGAAGTTTCCCGAGACCCGGATCATATTCACCGACACCGAGATTTCCAACTGGGCCTGGGATCCGCTGGCCCAGCAGTACTATTGGCACCGATTCTTCTCCCACCAGCCGGATTTGAATCACAATAACCCGGCGGTGGTAAAAGCGGTCACCAAAGTCATGCGGTTCTGGCTGGATCTGGGAGTGGACGGGTTGCGGCTGGACGCCATTCCCTATCTCTGCGTCCGGGAAGGCAGCTTGAACGAGAACCTGCCGGAAACGCACGCGGTCATCAAGCAGATGCGGGCGGTGGTGGACCAGCATTACCGCAGTCGCCTGTTTCTGGCCGAGGCCAATCAGTGGCCGGAGGATGTGCGCGACTATTTTGGCGACGGCGATGAATGCCACATGGCCTATCACTTCCCGTTGATGCCGCGCATGTACATGGCCATTGCGCAGGAAGATCGCCATCCCATCGTCGAAATCCTTGAGCAGACGCCGGACATTCCCGATCCCTGCCAGTGGGCGGTTTTTCTGCGCAACCATGACGAACTGACCTTGGAGATGGTTACTGATCAGGAGCGGGACTATATGTACCGCACCTACGCCGCCGATCCGCGTATGCGGGTCAATGTCGGCATCCGTCGGCGGCTGGCCCCGCTGATGGATAACGATTCCACCAAGATCAAGCTGATGAACAGCCTGCTGCTGTCGATGCCGGGCACGCCGATCATCTACTACGGCGATGAAATCGGCATGGGCGACAATATCTATCTCGGCGACCGCAACGGCGTGCGCACCCCGATGCAGTGGAGTCCCGACCGCAACGCCGGCTTCTCCAAGGCGGATCCCCAACGCCTGTACCTGCCGCCGATCATGGACCCGATCTACGGTTACGAAGCCGTCAATGTGGAAGTCCAACAGCGTGAGCCATCTTCCCTGCTGAACTGGATGAAACGGATGATTGCGGTGCGGCGCACGTCTCAGGCGTTCGGGCGGGGTCGGCTGGAAATGGTGCGTCCCGGCAATCGCAAGATTCTGGCCTACATCCGGGTCCTTGGCGATGAAGTGGTGCTGTGCGTCGCCAACCTGTCCCGCACGGCTCAACCGGTGGAACTGAATTTGAGTTCGTACAAAGGCATGACGCCGGTGGAAATGCTCGGCCAGATTCCGTTCCCCCGGATCGGCGAAAGGCCCTATTTGCTGACCTTGTCCCGCTATGGTTTTTACTGGTTTCGGCTGTGCCACGCGGCGCCGCCGTCCTGGCACGAGGATCGTCTGCCGGGAACCGAGTTGCGGGTCCTGGTGCTGTTCCAGGGCTGGAAGAGCTTTTTCCCCGACCAGGTCGAGGCCCGTCGGCGAGAAATGGCGGTGACGTTGCACGAGCGACTGGTGCGGCAGGTGTTGCCGGAGTTTTTACCCACCCAGCGCTGGTTTGCCGGCAAGGGCGGACGTATCGACCGGGTGGAATTCGAGAAATACGACATTTGGGCCGAACAGACTGAGTGGGTGCTGGCGCGCATTCGAGTGTGGATGGTCGGTCGGGAAGAACCGCAGGACTACGGGTTGCCGCTGGCGCTGGCCTGGGAAGATAAGGAGGACGGTGGCGTCGAGGCGCTGCGGCCACTGTGGCCGTATTCGTTGGCCAAGGTGCGGATGCGCGCCCGGATGGGCTTGCTGTACGATGCTTTCGCCGATGAGCGATTCGGTCAGGCCCTGGTGAAAATGATTGCCCGTTCCGCCCGGATTCCCTTGGGCAATGGCTGGCTGAAATTCTCGGCGACGCGGGCTTTTCAGGAACTGGCCGGTGAGTCGTCGGAAACATTGCCGGTCAAGCGGCTGACACTGGACAGCAGCAACACCACTTTGGCAATTGGTGATCGCTTGTTGCTCAAGGGTTATCGTCGCCTGCAACCGGGCGTTAACCCGGAACTGGAAATGGGCCGCTTCCTCACCGAAGTCGCGGCTTTTCCCCATGCCGCGCCGCTGGCCGGGGCAGTGGAATATGAGGATGAAGAGGATGGGACGGTCATCGCGCTGGCGTTGCTGCAAGGTTTTGTCGCCAATCAGGGCGATGCCTGGAGCTATACCCTGGATTACCTCAAGCGGTTCCTTGATGACTGCCTGCAATCGGCTGAATCGACGGAACCCGGCGAGAACGTGCATGGCGTCTATTTGCTGTTCGCTGCAACCCTGGGTCGGCGCACCGGAGAGTTGCATCGGGCGCTGGCGCAAACCACCGGCCATCCGGCGTTCGATCCGGAACCGATCACCGTTGCCGACATGACCGGCTGGCTGGACCAGATTCGGGGTGAAGTGGAGACAACTTTCGCCCGGTTGCGGCTGGCGCTGAGCCGATTGCCCGAATCCGTGCAGGCGTTGGCTGAACAGGTGCTGGCCTCCCGCATCGGCTTGCCCCGGGCGGGACGCTACGCCTCGCTGGCCGAACAGGTGCTGGAAGTCCGTGGCGCGGCGGCGGCGCGGACAGCGCAAGTCGAAGCGCTCACCCCCCAGGCCATGAAAACCCGTTACCATGGCGATTACCATCTCGGCCAAGTGTTGGTCGCTCAGGACGATGTGATCATCATCGACTTTGAGGGCGAGCCGGCGCGGTCTCTGGAGGAGCGACGCGGTAAACATTCACCGTTACGGGATGTTGTGGGCATGTTGCGCTCGTTTAACTATGCAGCTCATGCCGCCTTGCGACAAGTCACGGCTGATGGTGCCCGAACGATCCTCGTCGCTCAGATCAACAGTTGGGAGCAGCAGACGCGCACCGCCTTTTTGGCAGCTTATGCCGAAGCGGTGGAGGGCAGTCCGGGCTATCCGGCCGATCCTGATCAAGTCCGGGTGTTGCTGGAATTGTTTGCCTTGGAGAAGGCGTGCTACGAACTCCGTTATGAACTGGACAATCGTCCTGACTGGGTGGAAATCCCACTGGGAGGGTTGTGTGAATTACTCTCACTCGAAAAGAAGGATGCACCGCGATGAAACAACCAAAAATCCTGGCGTTTGTGATGGCCGGCGGCGAGGGTTCCCGCCTGAGTCCGCTGACCTCTGATAACTCCAAACCGTCGCTACCGTTCGGCAGCCGTTACCGGATCGTGGACTTTGTGTTGAGCAACCTGCTCAATTCGGGGATTCAGTCGATCTATTTGCTGGTGCAGTACAAATCCCAGTCGCTGATCGAACATGTCCGCAAGGCATGGGTCGTATCGCCGATGCGCAATGAAGAGTTCGTTACCGTGGTGCCGCCGCAGATGATGCGCGGCGGCGACTGGTTCCAAGGCACCGCCGATGCCGTGTACCAGAACATCAACCTGATCAAGCTGCACAATCCTGATCTGGTGCTGGTGTTTGGCGCGGATCACATCTATCGGATGGATCTCCAGCAAATGGTGGATTTCCACTATGAGCGGGCTTCGGAAGTGACCGTCGCCGCCTTGCCGGTGCCACTGGCCGACGCCAGCGCCTTTGGGGTCATCGCCGCTGACCATGCCGGGCGGGTGAGTGAATTCCAGGAAAAACCCGCCAATCCCGCGCCGATGCCCTCCGATCCGACCCGCGCCTATGCATCAATGGGCAATTATCTGTTTGACAGCAAAATTCTGGTTCAGGCGCTCCAGGAAGCTAACGCCCGGGGCGAGCATGACTTCGGACAGCATGTGCTGCCGAAGCTGAAAGAAACGCACCGGTTATTTGCCTATGACTTCGCCACCAATAAGGTGCCGGGCGTGAAAACCTATGAAGAACTGGGTTACTGGCGCGATGTCGGGACGCTGGACGCCTATTTCGAGGCCCATCAGGACCTGCTGGGAATAGCGCCGCGTTTTGATGTGTTCAACCCGCAATGGCGGATCTTTTCCAGTAATTACCAGGGTCCCGTGGCTCGCCTGATCAAGGCTGATGTGGAGAACAGTGTGGTCGCCGCCGGTTCGCTGGTGCAGCAGGCCAAAATCAGCAACTCGATCATTCGCCGCGAAGTGATCATCGAAGAGGATGTGGTGATCGAGGATTGCGTCATTCAGGACTATGTCTGGATCAAACGCGGCGCACGACTGCGGCGGGCTATTATCGGGCAGTACAACGTGATCGAGGCCGGCAGCCGCATCGGCCATGATCCTGAAGTTGATCGGCAGCGCTACAGCGTGACCGCCGGCGGGATCACCGTCGTGGGGCCGGGCGAAGTGACGAACGCCATGCGGTCATTTAGCGAGTGAGTGTCGCGTCAGGCTTCAGAGCGCCGAGGCTTTGTCTGGTGCCTGACGCCTGATGTCGCGGGACCTGATACTGGGTGTTGAAATCTGGATGAAAAAATCCACGATGGCTGTTTGGCCCGGCCGGCCTTATCCGCTGGGCGCGACCTGGGATGGTGAAGGCGTGAATTTCGCCTTGTTTTCGGAACACGCTGAACAGGTGATGCTCTGCCTGTTCGACGCCAAGGGTCGCCATGAAATCGAGCAGATTCCTCTATGGGAGCGCACCGGACCGATCTGGCATGGCTATTTGCCGGATGTCCGGCCCGGCTTGCTGTACGGCTATCGGGTGCAGGGTCCCTATCGACCGGAGGAAGGTCATCGCTTCAATGTTCACAAATTGCTGCTCGATCCCTACGCCAAGGCCATCGTCGGCCAGATGCAATGGAGCGACGCCCAGTTCGGCTATCGAGTGGGCGGTCGCGCCGAGGATTTGAGTTTTAACACCCGCAACAGTGCGCCGGGGATGCCCCGTTGTCAGGTGGTCGACAGCGCTTTTGTTTGGGGTGACGAGCGCTCGCCGCATCGGCCCTGGCACGATACGCTGATCTATGAACTGCATGTGCGCGGTTTCACCATGCGCCATCGCGACATCCCGCCGAACCTGCGTGGCACGTATGCCGGCTTGGCCAGCGGCCCGGCCATCGATTATCTCAAGGCGCTCGGCGTAACGGCCATCGAGTTGTTGCCGATTCAGTATTTCGTGGATGAACGCCATTTGCTGGACCGGGGGCTGCGCAATTACTGGGGTTACAGTCCGCTCGGCTATTTTGCGCCAGACCCGCGTTATGCCGCTACGGATCATCCAGTGGCCGAATTTAAAAGCATGGTCAAGACCCTGCATTCCGCCGGCATCGAGATCATTCTGGATGTGGTTTATAACCATACTGCGGAGGGTAATCAATTCGGCCCCACACTGAGTTTCCGGGGTATTGACAACGCCGCCTATTACCGGCTGCCGCTCGATCATCCGCGCTACACCATGGATTTCACCGGTTGCGGCAATACATTAAACACGGCGCATCCCCGGGTATTGCAGATGGTGATGGACAGCTTGCGTTACTGGGTGCAGGAGATGCACGTTGATGGGTTCCGCTTCGATTTGGCCGCTGCTCTAACGCGGGATATTCATGGCGTCGTTGATCAATCAGGAACGTTCATGGATGTTATTTTGCAGGACCCGGTGCTGTCCCAGGTCAAGTTGATCGCCGAGCCGTGGGATGTCGGGGAGGGTGGCTATCAGGTCGGTGCATTCCCGGTCGGCTGGAGCGAGTGGAATGGCAAGTATCGGGATGTGGTGCGCGATTACTGGCGCGGCGAAGGGGGATTAATCGGTGATATGGCCTACCGGTTAACCGGGTCGGCTGATCTGTACCAGCACAATGGCCGCCGGCCTCATGCCAGCATTAATTTTGTGACTGCGCATGACGGTTTTACGCTGTACGATCTGGTCAGTTACAACGAGCGGCATAATGAAGAAAATGGCGAGAATAACCAGGACGGTGAATCGCATAATCGAAGCTGGAATTGCGGAGCGGAAGGTGATACCCAGGACCCGGAGATTCTCGCCCAGCGCCTGCATCAGCGCCGCAATTTTTTGACGACCCTGTTGCTGTCTCAGGGTGTGCCGATGGTCCTGGCTGGCGATGAAGTCGGGCGGACTCAGCGCGGCAATAACAATACCTATTGCCAGGATAATGAGTTGAACTGGTTTGACTGGGATATTTCCTGGTTGCCGGAGAATCGCGAGTTGCTGGCGTTTACGCAACGACTGGTTCAGCTTCGCCAGCAGCATCCTACTTTCCGCCGTCGCCATTTTTTCCGGGGCATTCACGGCGAGGGGGTGCGCGACATTCTCTGGTTCAATCCCGATGGCCGGGAAATCGACGATGATGAATGGACGCATGATTACGCCCGTTGTCTGGGACTGTATCTGCCGGGCGATGGACTGGGTGACTGGGACGAGCGCGGCCATCCGCTGGAGGATGATGACTTTTTGCTGCTGTTCAATGCCCATCACGAGGAAATCCCGTTCGTTTTACCCGTGCTGCGGGAAAATCCGGTATTTGAAGTGCTGGTGGATACCGCATTGCCGCAGGGTCAGCCGACCGGCGGCAATCAGCATCCGGCTGAGGAGCCTTATCCGGTGCATGGTCGTTCTCTGGCGGTGTTGCGGCATCGGCGGCTGCATGGCTGACCACTACGACGATTACACCCGCGAAGAACTCATCCGTCTGCTGCGCGAACGCGACCGCAAGCCGAAATTCGGCCTAGTGTGGGAGCGCGACGAAATCGAGCATGAAAAAGCCATCAACGATGATTTCGTGGCGCTGGATTTCGATGCCGGCCTGTCCTGTGGCGCAGCGCCATTTCGCAATCTCATCATTGAGGGCGACAATTTTGACGCCCTGCGCTTTCTGCGCATGACCCACGCCGGCAAGGTCAAGTGCATTTATATCGACCCGCCTTACAATACCGGCAATCGGGATTTTATTTACAACGACCGCTTTATTGACAAGGAAGACGCCTATAAACATTCCAAATGGCTGGAATTCATGTATCGGCGGCTGGAACTGGCAAAGGAGTTATTAGCTGAGGATGGAGTGATTTTTGTTTCGATTGATGATAATGAGGTGTTTAATCTTGGTTTGTTAATGAATCGAGTTTTTGGTGAAAATAATTTTATTGCTGATTGCATTTGGCAGAAACGCTATTCATCTTCCAATGATCACAAAACCATTGCACCCATGCACGAGTACATATTGGTTTATCAGGCCAGTGGTGTATGGAATCGGAATTTATTGCCACGCGAGAAAGATAAAGATAGGCAATATCGATTTCAAGATGATTTTGGCATATTCAGGATCAGTGACTACACTTGTAATAAAAGTGCGGAAGAACGTCCTAATCTTTATTATCCAATCATTCAGCCTAACACAAATCAAGAGGTTTGGCCTAAAAAAACTCGTATTTGGGCTTACTCAAAAGAAGAGCATCAACGTCATGTTCAGGAGTGTTTAATCTACTGGGGCAAAGATGGACTTGCAGCGACTCCTTCATTTAAACGATACAAGCGTTCACTTAAAAATGCCGATGGTATAGTACCGAATACTTGGTGGGCTTTTGAGGAGGTAGGACACACGGATACCGCAAAAAAAGAATTACTAGATATTCTGTCGGAACACACTACTACTTTTTCCACGCCAAAACCTGTTCGACTCATTGAACGCATCCTCCGCATTGCTACAAAGCCCGGTGATTTGGTTCTTGATTTCTTCGCCGGCTCCGGCACCACTGCCCACGCCGTTCTGAAACTGAATCAAGAAGACGGCGGCAACCGGCGTTTCATTCTGGTATCGAATACCGAAGCAACCGCCGACGCGCCGGACAAAAATCTCTGCCGCGATGTATGCGCCGAGCGGGTGCGGCGAGTAATCACCGGCTACCGCAACAAGAAAGGCGAATGGGTAGAAGGTTTAGGCGGCGACCTGCTGAAAACACGCGGGGCCAGTTTTGCCTATCTTCGCGCTCGCCGCATTCCCGCCGAAACCATCCTGAGCCAAATCGAACACGAACAAGTCTGGACAGCGCTGCAACTCATCCACACCGAAACACTCGCGCCGTTCGATGCAGCGGCGCTCGTTCAACGCGCCGAAACCGAAAACGGGGCCATGCTCTACGTCCCCAAGGTGGCCGAAGCGGTCATTGAAATCCTGGAACAGGCCATTCATGACGCCGGAACCGCCGTGATTTATTCCTGGCAACCGGGCTGGTTGAATCAGCAGATCGAGGACGAGCGGGCCAGCTTTCAAGCGATTCCCCAATTTCTGGTCAATCGTTTCAACTTGGGAGCGCGAACGTGAGCGCCCCAGCGCCAAAACGCTATCAAAGCGAAGCGGTTAACAATGTGCTGGACATTTTCCGCCACGCTGAAAACCAAATGCAGGCGGCGGCGGACGAGGACAGCCGCCGCGCCGCCAGCGCCTTCAACGGTTGTGTACTGCTGGAAGCACCCACCGGAGCCGGCAAAACGCTGATGGCTGGCCTGATTGCCGAGGCGTTCGCCCGTCCTGACCACCGCCACAACGCCAGGATTATCTGGTTCTGGTTCACGCCCTTCGCCAATCTGGTGGAACAGGCCAAGAGCGTGTTAAAGCGGGATTTCCCCGGCTTGCGGGTACGCGATCTCGCCAGCGAGCGCGTGGCCTATTCCGCCCAAAGCGGCGATGTCTTCGTGACGACCTGGGCCTCGGTGGCGGCGCGCAACGCCGATACCCGAAAGCTGCGCACCAGCGGCGATTTGTCACTGGCGCTGGATGAGTTCATTCCCGGCTTGCGGCAGGCGGATTTCCGCATCGGCGTGGTGGTGGACGAAGCCCATCACGGCTTTACCAGCGCTACCGAAGCGGTGCGCTTTTGCCGGGATGTTATGCGCCCCGACTTCACCCTGCTGATTACCGCCACGCCGGACGATGCCGACGTGGAGAAGTTCAGAAAAGCGGCGGGCATCGGCGAATTGCATCGCCATCGCGTCTCGCGCAAGGATGCCGTGGATGCTGGCCTCATCAAGGAAGGCGTGCAATGCATCGCCTATCTGGCCCCCAATAACCAGGAAACGCTAGGCGACATTCCCGCAACGGCATTAGCGGAAGGCTGGAAAACCCACAACGCCATTAAAGCTCAATTGGCGGCAATGGGAATCAACCTGACGCCTTTGATGCTGGTGCAAGTCGGCAACAAAGGCAACGCCGGCACATCCGCCATTCAGGAAGCGAAAACCCGCCTGCTGGAGCTGGGCGTCTCGGAAGACGTGATCGCGTGGTACACCGCCGACGAACCGAACGATGATTTGCTGGCGGTCGCGCTGGACGAAAGCAAGGAAGTATTGCTGTTTAAAATGGCCGTGGCGCTGGGATTCGACGCGCCGCGTGCGTTTACCGTGGTCTCCATGCGCGGGGCGAAAGATACCGATTTTGGCGTTCAAGTGGTCGGACGCATTTTGCGCGTCCATCGCCGATTGCAATCCAGGGTTCTGGACCAATCCCTGCCGGAGGCGCTGCGTTGCGGTTACGTCTTTCTGGCCGAGGCGGAAAGTCAAAGCGGCTTGATCGGCGCGGGCGAAAAAATCAACGCCATTCAAACCGAACTGTCGGGTATCAGTCCCTATACCCTACTGGTGCGCGTCGCCGGGGAAACCCAGGTTCAGGTGACAGTGAACGGACAAACCACTTTGCTGCCGCAATCTTATACCCCGCCCACCTGGAAACCGGTGGAAGGTGGCGAAGCGGAGTCTACGGCCACGCTCGTTCGTGATCCATCGACTTTAGGCGTCACGCAAACTTTCCCCGATTTTATTCCACCCTTGCCCGGCGCGCCTCTCGGACAAAACCGAAGCCAATCCCGCCAACCCGCAACGCCTTCACCCGGCAATGTGTTTTACCCGCTGCGCGTGGGAGCGCCGACCCGCTTTCACACCGAACGCCTGCCATTGTCCACCGACGAATTGGTGCAGGGGATTGGGGCGCATCTCAAGCTAAACGCGGAGGTGTTGAACGCCGGATTGCGCCAAAGCGTCAAGATCACCCGCAAGACAATCACCGATATTTTCGGCGACCATGAAGAACGGGTTGATACGGTGCAGGCCAAGCTTTCCCATGTGAAATTAGCGGTTCGGGCACAGAGCGTTTTGTACGATGCGCAGTATTACAACCCGCGTGATCTTGAGGAAATGTTGCTGTCGCGGTTGCGGCTGGAATACAACGACCACCAGGGTATTGGGCTATCCGATGAAGAATTGCGGCGCGCCCTGAATCTGATCCTGGCGATTTATCCCAGGCTGTTGCGCGATGCGGCCCGAATCTGCGCGGCGCACAACAAGGAAATCGTGGAAGCCGCACCCTTGCCCGAGTCTATGGAAATAGCGCCGGGCGCGCAGCGGTCCCGCCTGAATGTCTACGGCGTCATGCCGCCAGACCTGAACGAACACGAACGGAAGTTCGCCGAATGGCTCGACGCCGACCCGTCGGGAACGGTGCTGTGGTGGCATCGCAATGAGCCGCGCAAGCCGTGGTCCATCGGCATCGTCCTACCCGACGGCGACCGCTATTTCCCTGATTTCGCTGTGGGCGTGAATGGACGCGCTCGCGGTGCGGGCGCACTGCTGGTGGAAACCAAAGGCGGGCATCTTCTGAACAGCGATGAGACCTTGGAAAAAAGCGTCGCCACACACAAAACCTATGGTCCACCGGTGATGATCAAACGGCGCGATGATGGGAGCTTTTGGATCGTGCGCTACATCGAAAGCAGGAATCGCGTTGAGGAAGATCAAGCCTTTCGCGTGGAAAACATGGCGCAGTATTGAATGAATATCACTTTGCTTCGCGAGGTCAAACCATGCAAGCCATCCGCCAGATTTATGATGATGCGCCTGACACTATCCCCGTGCCCGAAGCCTTCCGTCATTGCCGGCTTGAAGTGTTGCTTATTATGGAGCAAGAAACTGCGCCACCCAGCGGATTGAAGGCGCTCTTGGCCGATATGCCCGATGTCGGCGACGATGCTGATTTTTCCCGCTCGCGTGATTTTGGAAGACAGGATGTGACATGGGATTCCTGATCGACACAAACATTTTGGCCGAGCTGCGCAAGCGGGAGCGTGGCAATCCCGGTGTTCGCCGCTGGTACGCCGGGGTCGAAGAATCTGAAATTTATATATCCGTCATTGTGTTGGGAGAGATTCGCCGAGGGGTTGAGTTGCTGCGCCGCCGGGATCAAGTTGCGGCGGAGGGCCTGGAGGTTTGGCTGAATCGCCTCCGGTATTCGCTAGGCGACCGGTTGTTGCCGATTACGGAGGCCATAACCGATTGTTGGGGCCGAATAGGTATTCCAGATCCTATTCCCGTCGCTGATGGATTGCTGGCTGCTACCGCATTAGTCCACAACTTGACTTTGGTTACTCGCGATACCGGCGATGTGGAACGCTCCGGGGTGCGCCTGCTCAATCCGTTCTCGTGATTTTTAAAGAATTATCAGCTTGTTGAAGCATTACAGAGCAAGCGTCTTATCTGCCCCGCCTATAATGGAAACCCCCATAATGCCCCTATTAAGCATTGACCGTCTTTCCATCGCCTTCGGCGCTGACAAGTTGCTGGATGGCGCCAGCTTTCAGCTCGATCCCGGTGAAAGGGTCTGTCTGATTGGCCGCAACGGTGCGGGTAAAACGACCTTGCTGCGCCTGCTGACGGGCGAGCTACACTCCGACAGCGGCGACATCTGGCGTCAACCCGGTCTGCGGATCGCGACTCTGGCGCAGGAACTGCCCACGGATACCGCTGCGACGGTGTTTGAAATCGTCGCCAGCGGGCTGGAAGGGTTGGGAGCGTTACTGGCCGAGTATCACGAAGCCGCTTTGCAATTGACGCATGACGCTGCGCCGGAAGCATTGCAGCAGGTAGAACGCTTGCAGCATGAATTGGAAGCCCGCGACGGCTGGCGGTGGCAACAGCGGATCGAAACCGTTATCACCCGTTTACAGTTACCCGCTGATACGCCGCTGGCCGAATTGTCCGGTGGCTGGCGACGGCGGGTGCTGTTAGGCCGGGCGCTGGTCAGCGATCCAGAAGTGCTGCTGCTCGATGAACCCACGAATCATCTGGATTTGGAAACCATCCAGTGGCTGGAAGAGGAGCTGCTGGAGTTCCGGGGCGGCCTGCTGTTCATTACCCACGACCGCGCTCTGTTGCAACGGCTGGCGACCCGGTTGCTGGAACTGGATCGTGGGATGCTGACCTCGTGGCCGGGCGATTATCCGGCGTTTGTCGAGAAGAAAGCGGCGCTGCTGGAGGTGGAAGCCCGGCACAACGCCCAGTTTGACAAAAATCTGGCGCAGGAAGAGGTGTGGATTCGCCAAGGCATCAAAGCGCGGCGTACCCGTAATGAAGGCCGGGTGCGGGCGTTGCTCGATCTACGTGAAGAACGTCGCCAGCGTCGGGAACAGACCGGCAAGGCTCGCCTGGAACTGGAGCAGGCCGAAACTTCCGGCAAGCGGGTGATTGAGGCGAAAAAGATCAGTTACGCCTGGCAGGGCGAACCATTGATCCGCAACTTTTCCCTGAACGTGATGCGCGGTGACCGCATCGGCCTGATTGGCCCGAACGGTTCCGGCAAGACCACCTTGCTCAATCTGCTCATTGGGCGACTGACGCCGGGAAGCGGTCAGGTGCGGTTGGGGACCAAGCTGGAAATTGCCTGGTTCGACCAGTTGCGCGAGCGGCTGGACCCGGAGCAGACCGTGTTGGACACCGTCGCCGGGGGGCGCGAGACGGTGACGATCAATGGCCGAAGCCGGCATGTGATCGGTTATCTCGGTGATTTCCTGTTCACTGCGCAACGGGCGCGGTCGCCGGTTAAGTCTCTGTCGGGTGGCGAACGCAACCGCCTGTTACTGGCGCGACTGTTTACCCAACCGGCTAATTTGCTGGTGATGGATGAGCCGACTAACGATCTTGATCTGGAAACGCTGGAATTGTTGGAGGAGCTGTTGCTGGATTACCAAGGCACTCTGCTGCTGGTCAGCCATGATCGGGCGTTTCTGGACAACGTGGTCACCAGTTGTCTGGCGTTTGAGGGCGACGGGAAAGTCCGCGAGTATGTCGGCGGTTACAGCGACTGGTTGCGCCAGCGGCCAGCGCCAGAACCGGTGGTGGTCGCTAAACCCAAGTCAGCAGCGCCGCCTGCGCCGAAGCTGGCAAGACCGGCTACGCCCGGCAAGTTGAGCTACAACGACCGGCGGGAATTAGCACAACTGCCGGTGCGGATTGAGGTTCTGGAGCAACGCCAGCAAGAGCTACAGGCGATGATCGTTGATCCAGCGTTTTATAAGCAGGAGGCCGCAGTCGTGACGCAACAACTGGAGGCATTGCGGGCGTTGGAGGCAGAATTGGCCGCGGCGTATGAACGCTGGGCGGTCCTGGAGGGGTGATTTTAACTGTCTGTCCTTCCATACCCGGACATCCGACAGGCTGCGCGCAGCCGGGTTTCGCGCACCCAGCGCGGTTCCTTAAGGGATGTGCTGGACTGGCGTAGCGCTTCGCGTAACCGGGCTTCGCGGGTTACGCGAGGTTCCCGTGGCAGCGGGGCCTGATGCGTAGCTTCGGCGTCTTTCTGGGCATCCGCCAGTGCTGGCGGGTTCGGACTCAGGCTCAGGGTGGCAACGGCGGCGGCAGTCAGCAAGGTTTTCATACGGGAACCGTGTGGTTTTTGAAGATAGCGGTTAGGATAATCGGCGCTGGCTGAACGACGGCTAAACAGTTCAGCGCGTTGTCCACACGGTTGCCGCCCTGGCATCACCTAACGCTGCTACCGGTCATCCACGCATAACTGCGTCCGGATCGCTGATTGCCGCCCGCCAACCGGGAATCAGTGTGGCGGCCAGATAGGGCAGCACAGTGACGGCCAGCAGCGCCAGGACCTGGGAGAAATCCATCGCGGGCGTCAACCGAAACTCGGGATACAACACTGCCCAGCCTTTCAGCACCGGCGCGAACAGTCGAGCGCCGCCATAGAACACCTGCCAGTACGCCAGCGCGTAACCCGCCAGAAAAGCCGTCAGCGACAGCAGCAACCCTTCCCACAGTTTCATGCGCAGAATGTCGCCGGTTTCCCAGCCAATCGCCTTGAGAATGCCGATTTCACGCTGCTCCTCGGCGTTCAATCCCGCCGCCTTGTCCCAGGCCAGGATCATGAACGCCAGCAGCAGCGATCCCAGAGTGATAAACACCAGCCCTTCGCGCCAGTGAAACACCGCATCATAAGTCCGCAGGATTTCTTCCCGCAGAATCGGTCGGCTGTCGGGCAGCGCCAGGGCAATTTTCCCGGCCACCGTGCGCGCCTCACGGGGATTACGCACGGTCAGCACCGCATCGGTGTACACCTCCGGCGGCAGATTGAACAGTTGCCGATAGCTGGTTTCGGACAGCAACAACAGGTCGGCGCTGAGCAGTTCCGAGGCGGAGTCCAACACGCCTGCGACTTTGAGGGGCAAGGGTTGGCCGGTCACAGTGCGCAGGCTCAGATAGTCGCCGATACCGAGTTGACGCACCCGCGCCAGAGTTGCGCCGATCAGAATAGCGCCTGCCGCTAATTCCCGCTCCGGGGCGACCATCAGCGTGTAGTTGGCCTTGACGGCTGGATCGTAGTAGTAGCCCCACAGCCGACCCTCAACCCGGCTGACTCCGCGAATGCGTCGCAAGGGTTCCAGCCAGTCAGCGGGCAGCAGATCGTGGCGACCGGCGATCAGCTTCTGCACAATCACTTCTGGAGCGTCCTGGAGCAACAGCGCCGCCTCCCGTCGCAAACCCTGACTCAACAGCAGCACGGAGCTGAACAGAAACACAAGCAACGTATAGACCAGCAGCAACCCCAGATTGCGAGTCTTGCGTCGCCGCAGGGCGGCGAGGGTGTAGTCAATCAGATATTTCTGCTGTTCGAGAAAAGTGCGCATGCGTTATTTGGAAGGGCAAGTGCAGATCAGGAGCCTACCGCGGAGGGGGTGTTAGCAGTGAGCCGGTGGGGAAATGCTCCAGCGCCGCCGGGTGATCCTGAAACGGGGTGTGGCGATCAGCCTGAGTCGGATGGCGGGTATACCGGGCTTCGGTGAATAGGGCCAGATCGCTCAGGCCGAGTTCCCGGACCAGCGCCCGGTCAGCGGCGTGATCCACGGTTCGGGAACCGGCATCCGCCAGAGTCAGACCGAACAGCAGCAGCAGGATAATCAGCGTCGGCAGGGCGATGCGGGAGGGGCGCAGGGGAGGGCGAGTCATCGGTCTTTTCCAGTGGAGCCTGAAGAGCATAATAACGGCTGAGGCGCTAAAATCCACCTTTTAAACGGATAGCAAGGTAACGGCAGCGATGTCCCGCGTTCAGACTGGTTTAGAAACCTTAATCAATGAATTCCCGGAAAAGATTCGGGGCGCACGGATCGGTGTGGTCTGCCACCCCGCTAGCGTCGATGCCGAATTGCGTCATGCGCTCGATCTGCTATCGGCGGCTGGCGCTAAAATCGTCGCGATTTTTGGCCCGGAACATGGCGCGCGGGGCGAAGCACAGGATATGGAACGGGTCGATGACGTGTCACTCGATCTCCGGTTGAAAGTCCCGGTCTATAGCTTGTATGGGGCGACCTTCGCCAGCCTGACCCCCCCCCGCGAGTATTTAAGGGGACTTGATGCGCTGGTCATCGATTTGCAGGATGTCGGCGCCCGTTATTATACCTTCATCTGGACCATGGCGCTGTGTATGCAGGCGGCGGGCAAGGTCGGGGTGCGGGTGCTGGTCTGCGACCGGCCCAACCCGCTCGATGGGGTGACGACCGAGGGAAATTTGATCAAACCCGGTTTTGAATCCTTCGTCGGTCTCCATCCCGTGCCGAATCGGCACGGTCTGACGGCTGGCGAAATCACCCGCTATCTGCAAAGTCGGCGCGGCGTGGAATGCGAATTAGACGTGTTGCCGCTGCGAGGCTGGCAGCGTGAGATGTATTTCGAGGATACCGGTTTACCCTGGATTTATCCCTCGCCGAACATGCCGACGGTGGACACCGCGCTGGCGTATCCCGGCATGTGTCTGGTGGAGGCGACCGAGTTATCGGAGGGGCGGGGAACCTGCAAACCCTTTGAAGTGGCGGGCGCGCCGGGCGTCGATGCCGAAGCACTCTCTGCGGCGCTGAACGAACAGAATTTAACCGGCTGCCGGTTTCGGCCCCTGTATTTCCGGCCCCAGTTCCAGAAACACGCCGGGAAGACCTGCGGCGGCGTACAAATCCATATCACCGACCGCCGACAGTTTGATTCGATGATGACCGGCATCACCTTTTTGCAGTGCGTCAAACGACTGGCCCCTGAAGCGTTTGCCTGGCGGGCCAAACCCTACGAGTTCGTGGACGAAACTCCCGCTGTTGATCTATTGGCCGGAGATGATCAACTGCGCCTGGCGCTGGACACTGACGCCGATCTGGCTGAATTGGCTGAGCGGTGGCTACAGGAACGGGTTGAGTTCGAAACCATTCGCCAGGAAGCCTTCCTGTACTGATTCAGGTTCCCGCCAATTCCGGTTTGGCGTGATAGCCGCGTGGCGTGTAGACCCATGGGCCAACTCGCCGCGTTTCGCTATTGCCGACCATCACCAGCGACAGCATGTTCAGCGGTTCCGGGTCGAGGTCGCCCAGCGTCGTCACGGTGATTTGTTCGCCCTTGCGGGTGACGTTGAAGGCGACGATCACCGGCGTGTCCGGCTGGCGGTAGCGCAGCAGGGTTTGCCGGGCTTCCAGCAGTTGCCAAGAGCGCTTGTTGGACACGGCGTTGTAAAAGGCGATGGCGAAATCGCCCTGACCGGCTAGGTCGATGCGCTTGGCGATCAATTCCCAAGGAGTAAGCAGATCGGACAGAGAGATCACGCAGAAATCATGAGCCAAGGGCGCACCCACTCGCGCCGCTGCCGCCTGCATGGCGGAGATGCCAGGAATGACTTCGATTTCAACCGTGGCCCATTCCGGTTTCGGTTTGCGGGCCAGCAATTCAAACACCACGGTCGCCATGCCATAAATGCCGGCGTCGCCGCTGGACACCAGGGCGGTCGTGCGGCCACTGGCGGCCAGATCAAGCGCCAGCGTGGCGCGGGCCAGTTCTTCGCCCATCGGCGTTTTATGGCGGGTTTTGCCGTGAGCGAGTTCGCCGAGCAGGTTCAGATACAGGCCGTGACCGGCCAGGTCGGTGCAGGATTCCAAAGCAGCGCGGGCGATGGGGCTGAGATAGTCCAACCCGCCAGGGCCGGTACCGATGATATAGAGACGGTTCATGGTTGCTCTGAGGTTTTTTGGAAAGGATCAGGCATCGCGATTGCCATAAATCCGGGCAATCGCCAGTGTCGCGTCGGTGTTTTTCTGCTTGGGAATGAGCAGTTCCGCCAGGTAGTCATGACGGACCAACCGTTCAGCGTGTGCTAACGCCGCCGCTTCCGCGACCCCATGACAGCCGGTTTCGCGGAAGACGATAGCGGATTTGCGACTGAGTCGGTCGCCATAATCCCGCAGCACGGCAGCCGGGTAAAAGGTGATCGGTAACCCCAGTTCCGCCGCCAGTTCGTGTAAGCCTTTTTCATCCTGCTTCAATTCAATGCTGGCCAGCCCCCGCAGGTCGCTGCGTTGCAGACCGTGACTGGTCAGCGTGTCGTCCAGCAGCGCCAGCAACGGTTCCAGTCGGCAGCCGCGATTGCAGCCCAGACCGGCGACCAGCAAGGGTTGCGTGTAGCGTTGCGCACCGGTGATGATGGCTTGTGCACCCAGGAATTGCGCAATCTGTCGCGCCCACTCGTTAGCGCCGCCTTCATGACCAGACAGGATCGGTACAATAAACCGTCCATGTTCGTCCAGGATCAAGACCGCTGGGTCCTGATATTTGTCGCGCAGTGCCGGCGCGAGCGTCCGTACCGCGATACCGACCGCGCACAGCAGAATCAACCGATGGCCCGCCAGAAAACGCTCGCGCACCGTGTCTTGAAAGGGCTGGGGACGATGGAGATGTTCGGCGTCCGGCAGGAAGGTTAGCAAACGCTCCACCAGCACTTGACCGGGATCGGTTAAGCTGATGATCGTAACAGGGCGCATGGATGTTTGGATTTTTTCAACATGATGAAAGTATACTTGGCATCCAAACTTTCGACATCGCATTAGAAATACTTCATTAATTGGCGATGTTTGATTTCATTCCAAACCTGTTCATCCGGGTTGATCTCAGGGGAATAGGGTACACAGCAAGCTGGGCAATATCGCCGAGTATCTGTACCTGCAAACTAACCGCAATCTCCCCACAGTGCCTGAATCGCCGCCAACGCCGCAACGCCGGCGGTTTCAGTACGCAGAATGCGCGGCCCCAGGCGAATACCGATAAAACCTGCTTCCCGCGCCTTGGCCAATTCCGCCGGACTCAACCCGCCTTCGGAACCAATCAGCAACGTGATAGGACCGGAGGGCGGTGTTAAGCCACGCAATCCCAGCGCCGCCAGTGGATCGAGTAACAACCCCAGGCCCGGCTTTTTCGTCAGTCGTGTCAATCCGTCGATCAACGGCAACGGTTCCCGCAATTCCGGCAGCCGGTTGCGTCCGCACTGCTCACAGGCGCCGATGACAATGCCGTGCCAGTGCTGAACCTTGCGCGCCAACCGCTCGCCGGTTAAATCCACTCCGCTGCGCTCGGTAAACAGCGGCTGGATAGTAGCCACGCCCAATTCGACGGCCTTCTGGAGGGTGTAATCCATCTTTTCGCCCCGCGAAACGCTTTGTGCCAGCGTCACGGACAAGGGCGATTCCACTTCGCCGGTCAAGGCGTCCTTCACCCGCACCAGCGCCTGCCGTTTGCCGACTTCGGTGAGCGCAGCGGCGAACGTCCCGCCCTGGCCGTTGAACAGCGTCACTGGCGCGTTCACACCGAGCCGTAAAACCCGCACCGCATGGTTGAAGGTATGGTCATCCAGCGGCACGGTGAGGCCGGTCGCCAGCGGAATCGGGAGATAGAGTCGGGGAGCGCGCATCGCTCTACATCATCTGAGGTCAGACACTCAGCGGGTAATAACCACCTTCTGGTAGAGTCCACCGAAATAAGTTTGCTTATCAATCTGCGCGTTGCGCGCTTCGTCAGGCAACCACTCGGCAATCTCCTTACGCCACAAGTCCATGGCGAAGGGTTCGAGGGAACTGAGAATCGGGATCATCACATAGCGGAACGGGTTGCGCCAAATGGGCTGATGGTAATCGACAAACACCACCTTGCCGCCCGGTTTCACGACCCGCAACGCTTGGGCGATAGTGCGAATGCGGACGTTTTCCGGCTGCTCATGCAACAGGAAAAACACTACGACACAATCATAACTAGCGTCGGCGAAGCGCAACTGGGTGGAATCCTGATGGTGCAGGCCGATCCGCGCGGTATCGCCATTCAGTTTGGTTTTCAAATTCTCCAGTTGCACCGGCGCAACATCCACCACGTCCAACCGCCCATCCGGCCCGAGCCGTTGCGCTAACTGCTCGGTGAAATCTCCATACACACAGGCGACCTGGAGAATACGGCCGTTACGGAACGGCTCCAGTTCCGCCAGCGCCAGATCGCGCAATTCTGCAAAGTTGCCCCACAGAATCAGATTGACCAGCCATTGCCGTTCAAAGATGCGCACCGAAGCCGGATGCAGATAGGCCCACCAGTAGGTTTGCTGCAGGTACACCGGCAAGGGAACCTGCGCCTGACTGGCAGCTTCAAGATGAATGGTCTCTTCAACCCCGGGTTTTAGACCCGGGCCATGATCCAATGATGGAGGCTGGTTCAGGGCGACAACACACTGGGGAGATTCAGAACTCGACATGCAAAAGCTTCCTTCAAGCCCCCTCTCCCACTCAGGGAGAGAGGGCGAGGGTGAGAGATACTCCCCGCTCCCCTTGAGGGAGAGGGGGTGAGGGGTGGATTAGATACGCAACAGGTAAATCAGCGTCAGCAGCGTTCCCAGGCCGGCCAGCGAATAAACGACGATCGCGACCTGTTTGTCCGCACGGACACCGAAATCATGCACCGTAACCCGCAATCGGTGGGCGGCGTGCCATAACGACACCAGAATAATGCCGAAGATGATCAGCTTGCCCAGCCACCACCCCGCGAATGCATGGATCGATTCATAGGTAAACATATCCATGTTGAAGCGCATGGCGGCGAACAGCGTGACCAGCACCAGCGCCGGGGTCACAAACGCTGTGACCGTGCCGCCGGCAGCGAACAATCCCCAGAAGATCGGTTTGTTGGATTTGGCCATCTTACATTCCCCAGAACAGAATGATCAGCGAGACCACCGCCCAGGCCCCGTAGTGGGCGTTGACGATAATGTTACCGGCTACGAATTCCTCACCCATTTGGATGGGCATGGCTTGTGGCGTCACGTCGAACCACGACATGCTGTGGTACACCGCTGCAATCAAGGCAGCCACATTGAATAATACCCCCAAGGGGCTACGCAGCGCCTGCACAAAGGCATTGAACGCTTCCTCGCCTTGTGACAGCCGCGCCAGCGCCACAATCAGCAGGAAGGTGTAGGCGAAGATGAAAATGCAGGTCACTTCGCGAGCCATATAGCGCTTGTAGCGCGGGTGGCTCAGAAACCAGGTCGTTTTGGAGACCTCACGAACATAGGGTTTGCTGTTCATTTTTTCATCCACGGCATCAAGTGCTCTTTATACCAGTCGATGGTGCTGGCGACCTTGACCTGTTGCAAGGCACCGGCTGGATCGACATGCTTGGGACAGACTTCAGAGCAGGCTCCGACAAACGAGCATTCCCATACACCTTCATCGGAGGCAATCACTTCCTGACGCTGATCCCGTCCACCATCGCGGGAGTCCTGGTTGTAGCGGTGCGCCATCGAAATGGCTGCTGGACCGAGGAATTCCGGCACCAGGGCGTATTGCGGACACGCGGCGTAGCACAACATGCAGTTGATGCACAGCGTGTACTGCTTGAACTTCTTGAGTTCCGCCGGCGTCTGCTTGA
>Ga0209507_1000423_pt1 | contig 48290 bp, 3 predicted proteins | sample AD_UKC028_MetaG_FD_184414 | JGI IMG/M metagenome (GOLD analysis project Ga0209507, IMG submission 184414) | Active sludge microbial communities of municipal wastewater-treating anaerobic digesters from USA - AD_UKC028_MetaG (SPAdes) (version 2) | ecosystem: Engineered > Bioreactor > Anaerobic >...
ACTTTTTCAAAAGATCCAATATGTCCTTGAGGCTGCGGACCTTGCAAAGTTCGCCAAATGGATCCCGACAGCACCCGAAATCCTTCAAATCAACAAAAAGTCTGAGGAAATCATCAGGGAATCAGCACTTGTACCACAGCCAGTCCATGAGGAGGCTTCCCATGGAGTTTAGGAGCCCCGCGTTTTTTCTCCTCTTGCTACTCGTTCCATTGTTCCTGGTATGGGCCAAGCGACGCGAGAAACTTGAGCTGGCATTCTCTTCTTTCGATCTGGTCAAAAACCGTCCCGTGACATGGCGCATGTTTCTCTTCGGATTGTTGCCATTCCTGCGAACCGCGGTATTTCTGCTTCTGATTACCGCATTGGCGAGACCGGCGAATGTCTCCAGCGATAAAGAAGTCCAAACGCACGGCGTGGATATTATGATTGCGCTCGATCTCTCAGGCTCCATGCTCGCCGAAGATTTTCAGCCGGAAAACCGTGTCTTTGTTGCCAAACAAGAGGCCATCAAATTTATTCAAGGTAGAGAATCTGACCGCATCGGGCTTGTTGTCTTTGCTAAAAAAGCGTTCACGCAATGTCCTCTCACTATGGATTACAACATCCTTATCCAGCTCATTAAAGACATCCGGGTTGGTATGATCGACGATGGAACGGCTATTGGCATGGGGATTGCTACGGCGGTGAATCGTTTAAGAGACAGCGATGCCAAAAGCAAAGTCATCATTTTAATTACGGATGGTGAGAATAATGCGGGAAACATTGACCCTATTACGGCGGCGGAACTCGCTAAAAGTTTCGGCATTAAAACTTACACGATTGGCGTTGGAAAAGGCGGGCTGGTTCCTTTTCCGGTTGATGACCCGCTTTTCGGAAGAAGGTATGTGCAGGTCACTGTCGATGTGGATGAAACGGTTTTGAAGCGTATTGCGGATATCACCGGTGGGCTTTTTTTCCGTGCTCGCGATTCGGCAGCTCTTTCAGAAATCTATGAAAAGATCAATAAGCTGGAGAAAAGCGAGGTCAAGGTCAAGGAGTACCGCAGCTACAATGAATTATTTGCGTTTTTTTTGATCCCGGCGCTCATCCTGTTCCTGTTTGAAATTTTCTTGAAAAGAACCGTTCTTTTGAAGGTGCCCTGATGGATATCTTTATTTTCCCAATGGACCCTCAGGGCTACACTGACTTCCCGATTTTTTATTTTATAGAAAGTCAGGTGCCCTGATGGATATCTTTATTTTCCCAATGGACCCTCAGGGCTACACTGACTTCCCGATTTTTTATTTTATAGAAAGTCAGGTGCCCTGATGCAATTTTTTAAACCGGAGTATTTCTTTTATTTGTGGCTGGTGCCGGCAGTTTTAATACTTTTCATGGCATCCCAAAAGCTATGGCAAAAAAGATTGCAACGCCTGATCCAGGAAAAAGCATTGTTGCAGAAATTAATGGAAGGTTACCGGAGCGCGGAAGGGCTGACCCGCACCCTTTTGATAACACTTGCGGTGCTCTTTATGGTGTTGGCGCTTGCGAGGCCCCAATGGGGCGACGAGAAAAAGAGCCTTCAGCGCAAGGGTGTTGACCTGATCTTCATGGTCGATACCTCTCTCAGTATGCTTGCCGAGGACATTAAGCCGAATCGTTTGGGAAAAGCCAAATTTGAGATCGAATCTTTTGTGCAAAATCTCCACGGCGACCGCGTCGGGATGGTGACTTTTGCCGGTTCCGGCTTTCTTCAGACACCGTTGACACTGGATCATGCCGCATTTTTGTTGTTTCTCGATGCAGTGCAAGTCGGTTTTATTCCGGATCCCGGAACCGCACTGAGCAGGTCCATTCATGATGCCATCCAATCCTTTCCGCAAAAGGAGCTCAAATATAAGGTCATAATCCTTTTTACGGATGGAGAAGATCAGGAAGGCGGGATCGATCAAGCGATTGAGGAAGCCAAACGGGCCAACGTTAGAATCTACACCATCGGTCTCGGTTCTCCGGAGGGTGAGCCTATTCCTTTGAAAAACGAGAAAGGGGAGAGGGCTGGTTTCAAAAAAGACCGAAGCGGCCAAATGGTTATCAGCAGACTCAACCAGCCCTTGCTTGAACGGATTGCCAAGGAAACCGGAGGAATTTATATGCGGGGAACCCCTGGCGAAAAAGAGACTGAATTTATTCTCAAACATATTCGCGGATGGGGCGAGCAGCAATTCGCCGAAAAAATGATTGTAGAAAAAGAAGACCAATACCAAGGATTTCTTGTCATCGTTTTCATTCTCCTTGCCGTTGAAATGCTGTTGCGCCGGCGAGACCGCCGAGGAACGTCCCTTTTGACCTGCTTGATCTCTTTTATCCTCTTCTCAGGCTTTCTGGAAACGTCCCAAGATACCGTCAAAAAGGGCAATATCGATTTTGAGAATAAACGTTTTCAATCGGCGCTAGAATCTTACCGCAAAGTTCAGGTCAAAAACCCCGATGCCCCGGAAGTCCTCTACAATCTCGGGACCACGCTTTATAAAGTAAATTCATACCAGGAATCCGCAAAGGACCTGGAAAGTTCCGCGGCAAAGACTCAAGATCCGAAATTGAAAACGCAAGCTCTTTATAACTACGGGAACACGCAATACAGACTTGGAAATTTCGAAAAAGCGATCGAGTCCTATAAAAAAGTCCTCGAACTAGAACCCACGGACAAAGATGCCAAATACAACCTGGAATTCCTTCAAAAACAGAAGAGCAAGTTTGAGAAAAAAGACCAGGAACGAAAAAAGGAAAATCAGAAAAAACAGCCTCAGCAGCAAAACTCCCAGCAAAACAAACAGGATCAGCAGCAAGGACAGGGTCAGAAGAATAAAGAAAACCAGGGACAGGGCCAGCAGAATAAGCAGAATCAGCAGCAAGGCCAAGATCAGCAGAATAAAGAAAACCAGGGACAGGGCCAGCAGGATAAGCAGGATCAGAGCCAGGGTCAAGATCAACAGCAAGAAAACCAAAATCAAGACGAACAGCCATCGCAGCAGTCCAAGGATCAAGACCAGCAAGGTCAGGAAAAAGAGCCGTCGCAAGGTCAAGACCAGCAAAATGAGCAACAAAAAGATCAGAAACAACAGTCCCAGCAGCAGAAAGAGCAGGAACAAAAGGAGCGGGAGCAACAGGAACAAATGAAGCAGGCACAGCAAGGAGAGGAAAAACCGGATCAGGAAAAACGCCAAGCCCGGCAAAGCCAGCCCCTGCAAGGACAAATGAGCAAGGAAAACGCCCTGAACCTTCTGGATGCTCTCAAAGAATCGGAAAAAGAGCTTCAAAATCTTCGACGCCCACCCGTTAACAAAAATCAGCCGCTTGTGGAAAAAGATTGGTAAAATGCGCGCCGATTTTTAGGCAGGTATCTGAAGTAGGGGAGAGCTGTTCCCTTTTAAACCGTCAATAATATTTTATAAATTGCAACCTGAGAAGGAGAAAATCCAGATGACTCTTATGGAAAAAATTGAAAAAGATGTTGTCGAAGCGATGAAAGCCAGAGATGCTGTCAAAGTTTCAGCACTCAGAATGCTTAAAAGTGCCGTTGCATACTACCTCATTCAGTCTAAAAAGGAAAAAGCGGAAGATAGTGACGTCCTGAGCGTTCTGGCCAGACAGGCAAAACAACGCCGCGAGAGTCTTGAGAGCTTCGAAAAAGCCGGACGTATGGATTTAGCGGAAAAAGAAAAAGCGGAATTAAAAATCCTCGCATCCTATCTCCCCAAACAGCTCACTGATGAAGAGATTGTGGCAGAGGTTCAAAAGGCTATGGCAGCGTCCGGAGCAAAAACCCAGGCGGAAATTGGAAAACTGATGAAGGTGCTCATGCCTGCAGTCCAGGGAAAAGCCGATGGCCGGCGCATCCAGGAGGTTGTCAAAAACCTTCTCCCAGCATAATTCCATGAGCTCTTGTTGAATTTTCTCTCCCTATACGCTGCTTTACATAAGATACATTATAGGACGTCTAGCATCTCTGAAGAGAGCCTTTCCGAGTAAGTCAAAGCCGTTCTTTTGAGGAATTGTCGGAGTATTTCCGGCATTAAATTTAGCTCTCCCGCCAACCTCTTTTGATTATCGAGCACTCTTGCGCGCTATGCTTCTTTTAAGATTAGATCACCTTTAGAAAAACCTCATTTGACTATCTTCTTGATCCATTCCTTTCCGATCATGAGTTCGCAGAGCACGTGAAAGATTTGTGGCATGTGGTTGGAGTCAATAGTAGAGCTATGACGCTTTTTAAGCTATGCCGTGGAAAATTTAGGGGTTCAATCCTCTTTTGCTTTTATGAAGGTCGTTTGCGTCACTAGCCTGTGGCTTGTTTGCTGAACATGAAGGCTTTATAAAATATAAAGACACTTCTAGGCTGGACGATTACGCCGCTACCGCGACTTGCTGTCGGGATTCTATTTCATGGATCAGGGACTTAATAACCTGGCTTTCGAAACATGCAGCGACAGAGAAAAATCCTCTTCGGTCATAAGGATCAATTCTGTACATTTTCATCAAGTTCACGAATTCGGTTTTGCCGAGCGTTGCGGCAAGCCGGGCTAACTGATAGATGGCGCCCACGGTTCTGTCGCCGAAGATCGCTTGGATCTCTTCATCGTTGAATATAAAGACAGCATACCCATGGTTTTTAAGCTTTTCTAACGGCTTTTGAAGCTGTAAACGATGATATTCCTGTTCCGATACCACAAAGACTCGTCGCTCCGTATTTTTCTCGCTCAAAAACTTCGGTATTCTCCATTCGAGATCTTTGATACCTTCGATCGGTATGACTCCGGGCTGGCTATTGAATCTGGGATCACTGATCGCATAGACTTCCTGCATCAGTGAATTGATCAGAATTTCGTTGGGGCCGAGGCCCTTGGCAGACGGACGGATGATGCTTTCAATGATCTGCAACACGTCCGGCGGAACTTTTTCAGGTCTCTGGGCATCCAACATGAGCCTGACCCAGGCGACCATGTTCTCGATCTGCCCCGCATACTTTGCAGTTTCTCCACGGCGCAACCGGTCAGCGTCAGCAAGCTTCATCGCTGCCGCGGTGATCGCATGGGCCTGCGCCTCGGCAAGGAGTCTCCCCTGATCCGTAAAATAATAATTATCGCCATGGTACGTCGCATGAATACTTTCATGGAACATGGCTATCGCGAGCATTTCGGCAATAATTTTCGAATCCGTGATCCCTGCAAACTTGTCAGCATTCACAGCCATTCGGCCTGTGTCATGGTCCATATATGCCCATTCATTATTTCTAAATCTCGGATTCGATGAATTGCTGAAATCGACCGGAATCGCCGGCATGACCTCAGAACGTCCCAGCATATCCTTATGATTCACAATCGCTCGCCAAAACTCCTGCGCCATGTCCCTTGCCGCAGGCAATGCTTTCTCGAATATTGTTTCCCTGTCCTGAACCGCATCTGCAACACTCGTTTCGGATAGTACAGGCATGCTCTCCAAAGCCGGCATCGCCTTACCGAAACGATCCGTGTAAATTTTTAAGTCTCTATCTCGAATCTCGACATCCCGATCTGTAATCCCAGGCAATTGCAAACCCTGAACCTGCGGAATCGACAATCCAGGTATCCCCTGCTGCGACCCGGGCAGCAAGAGAGCATTGGCTCCGGCAAATTCACGCGGTTGAATCGGCAAGGACGGAGCCGGCATGAAACCCTGTTCGGGGAGCAAGGAAATCCAATCAACCTGTCCTCCCAAAACCTTCGTCAGCAGCATACGAATATCAAGTCTCTGTTCAATCATCTCCTGTTTAAGTTCAGCACGTGCGGGCGCTTCAGTTAAACGAATTTCCGAGCGCGCAGCAGGCACTTTAAAGGCTTCCAGTTTTTTGCTCAAGTGGCGCAGCGCTGCCGGATCGGTGCAGATGACAAACGGCATAAAGCTATGGACGGCGGCCATGCCGCCCGGACGCTGAGCAGCACGTACAATGGCCTGCCAGGGCACGAAGTCAACCCTCACCTTGACCTCGGGTTTCCCGGGCTCCTGATGCTGATATCCGAAACTGTACCCCTTCTGACTCTTGGCGCGCTCATCCGCTTTTTTAGAGGCCTCCTCAAAACTATACGGCATGCCGTCATCAAAGACCACTTCCCCGAGTCCCTGCGTATCCACCGTTGTATCCAAATAGAAACGGGTCACTCCGTATTCGCTGACAATATAGGCCTTGCCGCCCGTCACAAGCTGCAGCACGCCGTCACAGTTCGGATCCGTCAAACTCGGCACGGTCTGGATATCGACAACCCCGCCTTTTCGGTGGGTCGGGTGATTATGAAGCAGACGGAAGAAACCGTCCTTCCCGAAGCTTTCCGTTCCCACGGAACGCATGCCGGTCGTAATCAGTTTCTTATTCGCGGAGGTCCACTGGACCATCAACTCATAATCCAATTGGGCCTGCATCATCAAATCAGCCAGTTCTACACGCTCCGTAGTGAGCTCGGATAAATAAACTCCGTTCTTGCGGTCTACCACGCGTTTTGTGGTGTGATCGCCAAGGGCCCGGTGTTTTGCATCCTTCAGAGTGGTGTTGATAAATTTTTCAACCCCGGGCCGTTTCGTATGGTTCCAGAAAAGGGCCTGCAGATAGCGCGCCCCGAATTCCTCCCAAAGATGGATCTGGGGATGCTGTTTGGGCTCTTTCTTTTTGGCCTCAGCTTCCACCTGCAGCCTGAAACGGTCCGCCATCTGAATCCGCCGATCCGTATCCACATCCTGGTCCTGCCCGAGCAGGATACGCTCCAGCGAGTCATTCATGAATTTGAAAGCAAAACCGTAGCGGGCAATACTTGAAGGGTTAATTTCGTAGAGCTTGGCCCGCCGGTGGTCCTGGACCGAAATCGGATCCAGCCAGCGCATCTTCTTCTCGGATTCGCTCGTAATGATCTCATACATCCGGTAAAATTCCCGCTCCATCCGTCCATAGGCCTTCAGGGAATCCGCCTTCACGAGATCATGCATGAGAGAAAGGTGAAGCGCCTCTATCCAATCCCTTTGAATCTCCGCAAGGACCTTATCGATCTCCGCTTCCGGCTGATCTTGAAAACCCACCAGGCCTTTGCGCGCCGTCTCAGCCAAAAGCGGCAGCTCCTTGCCCAAAAATTTAAACAGATCGTCCTTCGAGGGATCCTTCCGGTGCAGCGCCACCTTCTCGCCAAAGCTCTTCAGGAACTCCTCCTTCTTCTGCCTGAAGTTTTGCCCCATATCCAGCACGTCTTTTCTGAATGCCGCTGTACCGAACATGCCATCCATCAGACTCTTCTGAAGCGAACTCATCAACTTCTTATGTGCCTCTTCGAAGTTCTTGAGCTCCTGCTCGGCCTGTTTCAGTTTGCTTTCTAATTCCGTCGTGTCCTTGCCCTGGCGCTCATACATCATGATTTGATGCTTATAATGATCGATACCTAAATTCATCAGTTCCTTTTCACGCTCGAATGCCTTTTGGACGGACCTAAGATGCTGCCGCAAGCGGCTATGAGCCGCCGCGACGCCTTGACGTTGATAATCTTCGATAAGCTGGGCCTGGAGACGTCGCTCAAGTGCGGCATTCACGGTAGCCTTGTCCGTTGCGATCTCGTCTGCGTTATAAAGAAAATCCTCGCGGCCCTCCCCCAGCACACCCATCTCCGCAAGGAGGTTGACAAATTCCACGGCGCGGCCCCGGTCCTGGATCACGGATTGAATCGCCAGCAGATCATCAAAGGACCGGGCATTCCAGAGGAACAGATTGACGAGCCTTTTCGCCATGGCCTCCGGGTCCAGCACTTGCCTTTGGGCGAGGATTTCGCGAAGCACCATCCGGAACGCAAGCACGGATTTCAAAGCGTTCTGGGCGCGGACCTTGGCCTTGACATATTCATCCTGCGTAAAATGATCCATCAGCTTGTCGCCTTCATTGTACCGGAGGTACTGCTCAATTTTTTCTTCGACGATCTTTTCCAGATCGTATAAAGACCCGGAATCCACATCAAAGGTGTCGGCGTCCTCCTGAAACATATAGTTGATGAATTCTTCAATGATATTGGTTTCCATATCTCGGCCAGATGCATTGGGATGAATAAAGTGCTGCACCTCGTGACTATTCGATCCCTTGGCATATTCCTTTCTCAGCACCGAAATATCGATCGAGGCAAAGTAGCCTTTTTCATAAATAGTGCCCGCGTTAAAGGTCCGGGTTCCCGAGAATGCATCGTCGTGAAGCTGCCCCTTGGCATAATGCTTCAGGGCGAGACGCTTGGCTGTTTTTGTCTCCACGATAAAGGTAATGCCCATGGCATCCGCCGGCTTGCCCATTTTTTTAAGATAGTCCTGACGCGCCCGCAGGTAGAGTTCTTCAAAGCCCTGCGGATTCGATTCAAGCAGGGTACGGTTTGCCTGAGCGCGCAGCAATTGATTTCTCACAAAGGGAATATCGGACACCTCAGCCAAAGTGCCTATATTGAGGACCAATCCCAGGGTATAGTATTTGCCGTGATGGAAGACCGGGACCATCAGACGGTCCTGACGCGCTACTGAAGGATCATATTCACCCTCAAACAGGTCTCCTACGGTCAGCTCCTTCCCAGGCTCTGCGCCCAGGTTGAATTCCGCAAGAAGTTTACCGAGCGTTTCCTGCGCAAGGGCCCTTTCATCCTCGGTGATCTCACTCGCCCGGCCGCTGTCCAGTTTTTGTTTCAGGGCCAGGAAGGGATCCCAAAGATCTTTTTTGATGGCTTCAATGGCTTCGCGCTGCTTAAGATTTCTTGTCATGTCGACCTTGCGGGCCGTACAGGACGCGAGGCGAGCCAAAGCATGCACGACCTCTTCATCGTTGCTATTGGCGACAAAGAACTCCTCAATCGACCACTCACGCTCGTGCTTGCGCGCGCTGTGCCATGCATCCAGAAGCAGCGGATCGAAAGTTTTGAATAAATTATCAAATTCTCGGTAAGTGTCATCGCTGTGTTTGGCATCATCCCAATTTAGGTTGTGCCGCCTTTCCGTCACGAACCGGGCAAGCTTTTGAAAATCGCTTCGCGCCTTTGCCTTAACTTCTTCGGACACGTTCGAGGCTTCTATTTCCAGCAACCGGGCATGAGCAACCATCAATCCCTCCCGCCAGTAATTCTGCCCCATGCCGTGTCCAAGCCCGCCAAGCGCCCGCCGTAAAAGCGTTTCAGCATCCCCTCCGGCCCACGCGGCCAACCGGTCGGAAATCCATCCCGGTAGTTTGTACCATCCGGTCATTTTGATTGCGTCATAACTGAAGAGCTTGTAGGAGAACAGCCTGGACATCATCCGGTTCGTTTTAAGTCGTTTCCATAGCATGCTCATCCTTCCATATCCCTGGATCCGGGCCTCCTCAAGAGCTTTCTTCTGGGCTTCGTCGCTCGCAAGGATCGAATCGGCTCTGCGCAAAACGGATTGCAGGGTTGCCATGATGAGCCACCCCTTCAGCAACGTAATAAAGACACTGGCATGGAGCGTCGCGAATCCCAATTTCAGGATCACGATCGCGCCGATTTCAGGCAGGAGCATCGGCAGGGTCCATAGGACTGCAGCCCCGACCATCACGGTCAGCGCCCCCTGGACAACCCTCATAACAGTCTGGTTCTTGAACCACCCGCGGATCTTGTCCTTCCAGCTCTTATAAACCACGGTTTCATACATAGCAGAAATCAAAAGCGGCTGATACGAAGGATAACCTTCCGCCGTCTTATCCAACCGATGGACCGCGCCGCCTAAGATCCGGGCTAATTTCATCTTGTCCTTTGCGAAAACCGGTATCGCCACACGCCGCAGAATTTTGGCGGAGAGCTCCGCGCTCACCTTCTGATCCATGGAGTCTCGCACTGCCCTAACCGTTTCCTGATATTTACGGAATTTGACCGAATACCGGTTTTCATTCTGCTGCTGCGCGGCAAATCCGACTCCCAGGACCGACATCCCGGACCGGAGAATTTGTTGCGCCGCTTGATTTGGGGTTAAGGGTTGTTCACTGCGAACGCGAAGTTGATGATAAAGAAGTATCATAGCGATCCTAGCCTGTTTGGGAACCTGGCGATGCAACATGATCGTCGAAAGTTCCCGGAGCGCGGAACCTTCAAAATGATTCCGAATCAGGTTATTGACCGCCTGGACGCGATGTTCCAGCCAGACAAGGCCATTCACCCCAGCCGCCGCAATAACCGCAGCGATCACCACAGGCCAGCCAACGACACTGAAACAGGCCGCCACAATCAGTCCGATAAGCGACAGGAGGCTTGCCACAACAACACTAGCTTGGACGGTGCGATAGGCGGTCCGCGTCAGAACTTCAGGCCAACCCGCTTTTTCAGACCGCGCACCGATCAGTTCCGCAGCATGCGGACCGAGCGCCGCAAGGTCGTCGGGTGACATGCCGGATTCCTGCTCCAGCGTCATCACAGCATCGTGATGCAGCTCTGCAATATCCAGCGCTTTGCGCGCAGGATCAATGATGAGATGAAGGCTCCGGAGCAGCCGGTCCATTCGGCCCATGAGTCCGCGGTTGAATACATAATAGGTTTCCGGTTCGCCTGACTCGACTGGCAGCAACTCCCCTGTTTCATTCACAACTCCAAAAAACTTCTCGCTTTCCTTAACCTCCCCGGTATCCATCGAGCCGCTCGTCCCTGTCACGCCGACGACCTGGGCATTGGCAGGAAGCGTGAACTCTGTTTTCCGCGAATCCATAACCTGGTCCACCACGGTCCGTTTTCCAATATTGATTTTTGAGGCCCTTAGCGAAGAATGACGCACTTGGGCCCCTCTCTCAATTTGGCAATTCTCGGTTGATTGCAAACGGCTGCTTTCAATCACGACCTGCTCGCCTATTTTCACATTTTCGACGATCCAAATCCCGTCCGAACCGGCAATAAACACAGAACCTTTACCCAAATTCTCGATTTGGCTTTCCCCTCCGTCAAAATGAATATCCTCCTCACGGCCTACAAAGATGCGGCCGCCGGCATCCATGCGAACCAGCCGGGCATCGTGCCTGAGGCCTTGAATGACCCGCAGGGTCCGCATATTGATTTCGCTCCCCAAATTCACCAGATGATAACCTTCCTTGTCAGATCCGCCGAGGAAATACTCGTTTCCGATTTTGACGATCCCCACACGGCCCCGGACAAGATCCTCCAAAATCCTGGGGTCTTTTTTCACTTGCTCGGCAAGTTGCGCCGGAAGCTCGATGGACGCGTTCTTTTTGCAATCCGTTTCGCTACAGTCGAACCCAAAAGGAAGCCTTACCTTACCGCCATCAAGACGTTGCTCACTTCCTGTAAAAATCCTGACCTCCCGGGTGGCCTCCGCATCATAATTTGTCCTTGTCTTCTCGAGCTTCGGAACCGGGGCAAAACCCGTATCCATGGCGCCCGCGTCCCTGCCCAGCACCCGTTCCCTGGAAAGCTGAATGTCCACGTCCGGCCGCTCCGGCTCGGATACCTCCTCCACCCTCTGGATCTGCACGTGATGATCGTCCTGGGTCGCCACAAGTTCGGCCGCCTCTCCGTTCCTCAACCGGGAATCATCCTCCGTATAAACCTGCACGCGGGAATAAGGGTCTTGATACCATTTCAATTTCGAGGGGGCCTCTGTGGTGCTGCGCGGCGTCCTTTTTTCGCTTTCCTTTTCCGCCACGGGCGCAAGGACATTTCCTACAAATCCGCTCAGTATGGCATTCATGGCCAGGTCATCGCGTTTGCCATGAATGGCGTCAAAGCGCGCGTTGCGGCCGATGAAAACCGCGTCTTCCGCCATTTTGCGCGCCATCCAGTCCGCCAAATTCAGGTTCATATCCAGATAATTTAATACGAGCAGTCCCACATAGGATCCAATCCAGCCCTTGAGCCACTTATGCATCATGACTGCACGGGCCCAGCTGAAAAATCCCGGCTCGGCCTTGAGCCACTTCTGCACGTATTTCGAAAGCCAGGTGCTCCGTCCGACCAGCCATCCCAGAGACCCAGCGGCCAGCATGAGAGGAATCCCCACGACCAAGCCCAAAATATTGATCCGCTGATCATAAAACTCATTTTGAGCTTTTTGCGCCCGCTCGATAAATTCGCTGCGGACCATGCCATGAAGATGCCGCAGTATTTCAGGCGTGATTAACTTCGTCAAATCTTGAGATTCCAGGTCCCGGCGCAGGTTCTCGACCTGATCGCGCAGTGCTTTAAAATCGGCTTTGGCCTGCCGAACCAATTTTGCGTATTCGCCGGACTGCGCGCTTACCTGGGGAACCGGCTTCGGCAGCGTGAGATCAAAATCGATGAGCGTGCTCTTCTTGGGCCGGAGTCCCCCGAAGCGCTTGGCCGCAGGGTCATAGCAGGCGACTTTGTCCCTCAGCTCAAAAGCCGGAGGATGATTCAGAAGATCGTTCGTTTCGGCGTTCAATTCATTGATGACACTGTCATAGGCTTGCTTTTGGTCCAGGCCTTCTTTTTTCATTTTCTGATGCACGGCCTTCTGGATTTCCGTGGGAGTCTTCTTTTTCAAGAGCTCGAAATAACGCTTTTCGTATTGGACCATGGCCGCTTCATAATCATAGAAAATCCTGTCCAAATAGGCGTGAATGTATTGAATAGGCACGATGGAACGCTGAACCAGACGCTTATAATTTTTGCCCACAAAGTATCCCCCAACCAGGGCCAGCGCGATCAACCCGCCGAAAGGCACAAGCAAAGGAAGGGCAAAAGCCGCAGCAACAATCATCGATGCTTCGTAAACCGGTGCAGTTTGAAGTCTTTTTCCAAAAATCCCATTCAAGACTTTACCCAGAGCACCCGGAGCATTCTCCGCTTTCCCTTCTTGGTCATCTTTCTTCGTCCAATCCAGCCGGTTGGCCCCTGCAATGAAGGGGCTTAAGAAACTCTCGAGGAACGCATCAAAACGATTCTGGTAACTGCGCTGCTGGCTGTAGAACCATTCATGTCCTTCCTGGCTGATGGCTTTGAAACGGTCCATCTCGGCGACAGCCTTGGTATCCAGTTTTCCTATCTTATTATATTGTGTTTGAGTCAGGATACCGTAGAATCGACGGTCCATCTTTTCTCCCGGCGTTTGTATCATGCGGCTTATGAAACCCAAATTCAGATTTGCAGCCCAGCTTCGCAGGACAAAGGAGGAATAAACCAGGGCCAGGACCGCACCGCCAGCGATCACGGAAACAAGACCCGCGCCAAGGGCAAAGACCAGCACTCCCGCTGCAATGGCACCCATCACCGAAAGGCCCGCCACCGTCAGCTGATGAGCGTTCGTAAAGAAGAAGGCCTTACGGCTGATGCGGTCTTTGATGAATGATGACAAAGTGATTTTTTTCACAACGCCGTGCTCGGGATGAACGAGTGAGTCCCTTCTCAAAGTCATGATCGCGAAAAGACCGGGCGCAAATGCGATCAGTGCAGCCAGAGTGGCCGCAACCGGCGGAGCCGCTAGCCCCACGACGATCCCAAAAATCGCAAGAGGCGCAGCCACAAAAAGCAGCCGGGTAAGGGTTTGCGCTCCGCCCTTGGCAGGCGGCTGATTCAAAAAGCGATTGATCCAGCGGCTGGAGTTGTAATCCAGATGCGGAAATCCCTCGTCAAAGCTTTTCCGCGACGAACTGATCTCCTCCGACTCCTCGTTTAATTGATCCGCATCTTCAAAAACCATGAACTCAAAGTCCGCGCCGATATCAAACTGGCGGCCTGCTCGGCCCCGCGACTGGGTGTCGGAACGAGCGGATTTAGCCACTTCCCGGAACATCTGGTATCCGTACGCCCGGGCCAAGAATGCATCACGTATCCGCACCAAATTGACACGGCCATTTCCTTCCTTGGTTTTAATTATTTCCTGAAAGGCGTCTGTAATATGTTCGGTCAGAAGTTTCTCTATCTTCTTAAACTTTTCAGTATTATCATTTCGAGGATCGCCCTCGCCTTCCCCGACACTTGTTCTCAAATCTTTGTCTTTGAGCTTTTTAAATGCCTCACCAACGGAATGAGCCAATTTTTCAAATTCTTCTGGTGTCAAGAGTAATTCTAAGAGCTCCATTAATTGATTCTGGTCAAGCAGCTTGAAATCCTTTCCGCGGCCGAGGATATTGGTCCCGATCGTCAGGGCATTGGCTTCCCCGCCGTCACGGTCGAGGATTTTCTTCTCCTGTGCGAACGACTCGGTTCCGTCATACATGTAAATTTGGAATTCATCCAGGGTGAGGAGCCAAAACTTCGCAAGCAGCAATTCCTCATCCGTGCTGAGCTGCAATCCACGCTCCATCTTCGATCGAATCACGTCGAATGCTTGAGGGCTCAGCTTATCCGTGGCCCATTCTTCCTCGATTTTACTGAGAATTTGAGCGTCAGATAATTGTTTGTATCCCGAATCGAGTCTCACCCGCTCAAGGGCCCTGGCATGATCGCGCTTCATCCACTGACGGACTGCAGCAGCCGTATTGCCATGTTCAAACTTCATGATCTTGGGCGCGCCGCCTCGGCGAATTCTTATATTGATGAATTCGAGCTTGTGATTTTTCATGGCGTCGCTCCACCTGTTAATGTACCACGTCGCGTGGCTGTCCCGCACCTTGGGAGCAAACGAAGGAATCGTAACGACCGGCTTGTTCTCGCCGGGAAGTCCCAGGTCCTCTTTGAGGTTCTTGCTGACCTCCTGGGCGGTCCCGGAATAACCGCTCAACTGCCTCACCCGGACCTTCCGACCCCCGTGCTCCACTTTCGTGGTCGCGGCCAAAAGTTCGATGAATTGTCGGAACGTGATCCGGTCCGTGGTCTGGCTGTGGTCACTCGAGACCGTGATCCCCTGATTTGGAAAGAGCTTCGATAACGCCACCTCAATGGCTTGATGGACACCGTCTGCTGTTTTTGTGTTTTGATGGCTGCCTGTAGCCTGGTCGATATTTTTGACTTCGCCGTTTGAGCTGATGCTGACATTCCGATTGGCGGCGTACTGGCCCGTGTGCGGCCCGAACGCATTCCCAATCTGTTTCCAAAGCCAGTCATTGGCCGGATCTTCGAGATCACCCTGATAGGGTTTCTTGAAGCCGTACTCGGTGACGGCCTGAGCAACGACTTCGCGCACATAGCGCTTTCCCTGCTGGGTCAGGTGGGTCTGCCCCGAATCCGAAACGAACGCCAGAACCTGACGGCCGAGGTCCTCGCCGTCTTTCGCACTCTGCCGGATTTCCTGGAGCCGCTTGTCAGAGACACGCATAATCAGGTTCCCGCGCACCATGAAGGATGCGATTTCGTCGCAGATAGACTTCAAGGCATACTCCTGGGTAGGAGCCTGCTGCGCCGCGCTTGCGATGATGAAGGCGTTCAGGGACTGGTCAATAGCAATACTGTCAACCTCATCCATGTTCATAATAAAAGGAAGTGGGTTGACCTCCGCCTCATCATAAGGAAAGACATGCTCGCCTTTTGATTTGGCCCTATCCGTCAAAAACTCGAAGACAAAGGTGCTGACACTGGTGTAGACGATGCCGTCATGTTGAAGCATCCCGGATTTTTTATTGTTATCATCGGAGCGGCTCAGGCGGTCATGCCCAATACCCAGATAAGATAAAATCGGATGAATTTCACCGAGATTATCCTGGGCAAATCGATCCTGGGACACGATATGCATCACCGGCCGGTCCTTGGGGCTCCGCAAAAAGTGAACCACCAGGACCATGGCCGATGTCTTGGTCTTTCCCTCCCCCGTCCCAAAGTTTGCGATGCCATAGCCTGTGGCCGCCGCAGCGGTGAGACTCTGGACCCCGCGGTAGGCCTCAGCATCCGAACGGCCATAACTCATCATGTAAGCCAAATTCACAAGCGCCAGGGACTCTCTCACAAAGGTATCAAAACCTTCGGTATGCCCAAGGGCTGATTGGCCCATGACACGAAGCTGATCGATCCGAGTGGCCAGAACGTCCCGGATATAGGCATTCAACTCAGAATCTTGATCTCCTACTAACCGATTTAAGGTGGTCCTGTACTTATCGCGGTCTATAAGTTCGCCTGTTTCCTTATCAAAACAATTTGTCAAATCCGTCATAACCTCTTCAATCTGCTCATGAGTCATGCTTGTCGTTTCAAGAATGGCCCTCAAAATTCGGTGGGCCGTCGCTGTCAGGGATTTCTGCATCTTTTCTCCCTTTTCGCGCATGGCCTCTTCCGCGAGTCCTTCCAAAGAGGCCCCGTCGACCAAAATATCCTTTGCTACGATCTTGTCTTCCGGCTTCCCTGGTGGATTGCCATTATTTGCCAGATAGGTCTGCGCAGCCTCCCCCGCAGCTTGAGCGGCCTCCGCCCGGCTGACCTTGCCGGCAGCAGGTAAAAGTTTACTCCACTTGTCCTCCTGCCCCTTAAGTACCTTGTCCATGAGCTCTTGCCGGTCAATCAGCTTGCCTTGCAGACCGTCAAAGAGTCCGGCCACCCTCTGAATAGTACTGGTGATTGTCTCAGTACTCAACAAGGTGATCAGCGAAGCCCGGATGACGGACCGGGCCGTTTTATCCGCAACTTCTTTCTCGATGAGCCCGGAAACGATTTTCTCAATATGTCTCGCCTGTAAAATCAACTCAAGCCCTGTTCCACGGGACAGGCGCCGGACCGAGACAAGATAAAGGCGAACGAGCGCCTGAAAGACTTTGTCGAGCAGCGGGCTATGTTCCGACGAAAGATTGGTGAAATCTTTCCGGAGCGCGTGGAATTGCTTCAGGAATTGCGCAACCTCGCGCAATTTACTGATCCATGTCAGGCCCTGAAGATTCCATCCAGGCTGTTTTTTCAGTCCCTCGTAATCAATGCTGAGGAGTTCAAGAAAATATTTGAGAGCCTCTTCATTAAGCGGATCCCCCTGGCGGTTCCTGCTCCGGATATACTCAAACCAGCTCTCGAGCAGCTGTCCCTCGGCGTCGGATAAAATATCTTTGGCAAGAACGCCCAAAGCAACTTCGTTTTCGGTCGAGAGACCTTCGTTCCGGCGTTCGGGGGAAAAGAAGACTTCAAACTCATTCCGGGCGGCCGGAACAGCAACCTTGGCCTGGGCTTTCGACTCCTCCTTCAGTTCAGTGCGGGCCAGCTTGAGTTCCCCTTGGAGCCCTTCAAGCGCAACCTGCTCGCGCTTGAGCTGGCTGCGGAGCATCCGGATCCGGCTTTCGATCTCCTGGCGCGTGTAGGACTTTATGGCGCCTCCGGCGCCGGAGCGGACCATGACGCGCAGCCGCTCATGCTGCGCCATGCCTTTTAAGGCGTCCTCCCAAGTACGGATGCCGTCCTCCAACCTCTGGATGGTCTCTTCCTGTTTCCGGATTTTGAAATCCTGTTCGGTCTGGCGAAGTATGATGTCGGCAACACTTCGACCTTGGAGCTCGGCCGCCGGACGTTGGAGCTCTTCGATCTTTTCGCGCACGAATGCGGAAAGATCATCCACGGTCCGAATCGCCCAAGCATCCTGATTGATCAGATCGGTGAGAATCTCCTGAACCGCCGCAGCCATGCGGTCGAAGAACGCTTCATATTTCCGGACCCGTTCCCTTCCGTTTGCGGTTTGCATTTGAAGCTGGATCCAGGCCCGGATATCCCGGGGCTTGGAAGAATTCGTTTCTCCGAAGCGGGCGATTTCGCCCTGCTGGCGAAGCTGGTATTCGAGGGTCTTCCAGAGCGTGAGTTCCGCAAGTTCGTGGCCGGCCACGGGCCAGTAGTTTTCACTGCCGCGGCGCAGGACATAAACAACATTGCGGGTCAGCCCCGCATGGCCAAGCTGGTCAAACTCTTCATCCGTAATTTCTTCCGCATTGAGGATCACGACCCGGACCCCGTCCGGCGTCTGGCCCAGATCCAGGAAGTCGTCGACCCGGTCGGCCGGGATCCCCAAGGCTTCGATCGCCGCTTTCTGATTCGTAATGGCACGTCCAAACCGCTGGTTGGCCGTCGTATGAGAGACCGCGGCGCCCGGTCCGAGGTTTGAAATATTGATATCCCCGCCCCGCACTTCAGTCCTAGGTGATGCACCTCTTGGCGCAGACTCTGTGGGCGCTGCTGGAGAAATCGGGGCTTGGGTCTGTTGTGCAATTTGTTGACGCAGACCATCCAAATAACCCCTTGCAACACGATAAAAGTCACTCGCAAATCCTTCTGCACCTTTTGGCAATAGTTGACTAATCCTATTGATTTGCTCCTCCGCCGGAAAGTTGCCACCCTCATATTCGACCATACCGCGGGCTGTTGCCTCCATGAGGGTCTGGACAAATTCTCTCTCTTGCCCGCGTTCCATCAATCGAACAAGCGAAGTATATTCGGATCTTCCGCTAAAAAACTCCTTCTGGATAGCGGTCTGAAACCAAGCATCCTCACTCAATAATTTAATAAGAGGCTCTACTTCATCGCTGAGTTGTCTCAATAAAGTCATTTCTTGTAGAGAGATTTGTTCTTGTTTGGCCTTTTCATTTTGCTTTAACGCTGCCTCCCACTGTGTTCTCAACTCTTTCAATTTAGCTTCAAATTTCATGATTCTCGAAATCAGTTGAAGCATTCTATTTCCGCCAAAAGACTCTGCGGGTTCTTCGGGAATCATAATTTCTTCCACCTCAAGAGGTTCTGACCTTGGCGCCTCAACCTCATCACGAGCGGGTGAAACAGGCTTTGCCGGCGGTACCACGTTGCCCTGAGCTGGACCCGCTGACTCGGGGGTCAGAGTGGGAGATGCCGGCGTTACGGGAGCGCCGACAGCGTTTACAACACCCCGTTTGACAAGCTCCCGCGCTGCAAAATCCGGTGCAGAGTGATCGTCACGCAATTCCAACGCCTCGCCGCGTAGAAGACGAGTTTCATTGTCAGTGGAAAGTAAAACCTTGAGTTCTTCATCACTCAACCCCTGCACCAAGGCTTCACATTGCTGATCAATGGATGCGATGCGAAGAACCCATTGACGCAGCGTCTCGGCATCGGCATTCGTGAAAGCGCTTGTCCCCTGTCGATTCGATGCTTCATTCTCCTCTCTACGCATCGATCTTTGACTCCGGAGACGGTTCAGTTGCTGACCAATTTCAGCCACTGTGGGCAAAGCAGCGGACGGTGTTACAGGTGTAGCGAGAGAAGCTGGTGTGGCTGCCGGAGTTGATGGGACAGACGGAGTGGAGCCTGCTGCGGTCTCGGGCGTGGCAGTCGTCAAAGGCGCATCGGTCGGAACCGATCCCGAAGGAGGCGCCGCACGTTTAGTCTCTTTAGCCGCTTTGTCTGCCGCAGCCTGTTCAGCCGCTGCAGACGCTGCAGACGCCTCAGCTTCTTCAGCCACTTCAGCAGCCGTAATCCCGATCCCGGTGCGCTGAACAAAATCCCTGATTTTCGTCTGCAGACCGATCACACCCGTAATATCATCTACGGTAAAATAGAGCACGCTCCCATCCGCCTCAACAGCCTGAGCATTGGGCACGATCAGGAAATGGATAGGGGCCCTGAGCCCTACCAAATTCATTTGCGCCTTTAACAAATTTAAGGCATTGCTACGTAGTGTGTATTCCAGATCTGACTGGTTCTCCTCAAACAGGACCACTTCAACATCTGCTTCTTCGACGCCGCGGATAGCGCCAAGGCCAAGCAGTTCAATTTCCTCCGCATCAACTTGTCCGGTCTGGGGCCTGGCAAAAAGTCTTGTAAGCCATGTCCTCTTATTCAACTGCGCCTGCTGATCCAGGTTTTTGAGCTGCAACAAGATTTTTCCAAGTAACCTGATTCTTTCCTTGGCCGGATGGCTTGCAGCACTTGGTCCGTTATCTAAAAGATATTGCGTCCGGGCCCGCATTAATTCCTGACTCCACAAACTCATGGCCTGGAGCAATACGTTTCGCAGAAGGGCCGTATCCACCATGGAAAAATTCTCAGGCTGAGAAAGATCGTTTGAAATTTCCCGAAGAAGATTGAGCAGCTGTACTGTCTTATTTGGGTAATCTACGTAGAAATTTACCAAGGCCCGGAGCGTCAGGACCTTGAGAGCAAGAGACTGATCAGCGCGCGTCGTGCCGCCTGTATCCATCCAGGTTTTGACAATATCTGCGACGCGCGGCAGTTCGTTCTGTTTTAAAAGATCCGTCAGGGTGCCGAACGGGAGATTGTACTGTCTCCGGATCACGGTCTTCTCGCCGAGGCTTTGATCCAGCATGCCGAGGAGCTTCATAAAGACCACGAGATCTACATCCTGAGACTGGGCCAGCGCGCCCAGGATCCCAAAAAATTCGGACGGGATACTCCCATAAGAAACGTGGATGAAATTCACCTTGATCTCGCCGTCCTTGCCGGTCTCTTTGTAAAGAATCGTGACTCCGGCCGGCGTGAAAATAAATTCAAAGTCTCTCCGGCTTTGTCCAAACTCCTTCAGATCCAGATCACTCGGATCCTGCACCTCATGATGCGTGTGAGCAACCACAAACACATTCGGATCATTCCGGAGATAATCCCGGAATTCCGGAGATCCGGTCGTCACCCCCCCTGACTGCGAACCGCTCGTATAGAGGACATACCGCCCCAGCTCGCTTGAGAAAAAGAGCAGATATTCTTGTCCGTTCGCCTGAGCTACCTTAACCAAACCCTGGATCTCTTCAATCGTAGGCGCTTGCTTGAGAATGCGGACTCCGGCGTTCAGTCCGATCGCTTGGACTGCCGCGTCCAGATTTGAAGCTTCCTGTGCATGCCGCAGAATGCCTTTAGCAATGCCTTGCTGCATTTTTTTCAGGGCTTCCTCAATATCAGGCGCCGGATGATTACGCAGAAAATCGCTGATGGCTTGGTTCAGCTCTGTCAAGACATTGTTCAGGCTCTGGAGCTGTGTGAAATTCAGCTCGGCCAGCTGGGTCTGCAGCTGAATGAGGGCGCCCGCAAGACGGACCTTCATATCCGCCTGAACCGAAGACGGCTGGCCCTGGGTCAATGACCCCAACAAGACCATGATGCGCGTCAGGTTTGTAATCGCCTGCGGAACCAAGCTTTGCGCAATCAGCTGATTCTGAAGCAGAACGAGGGCATCAAAAACCACATGCCGCATGGCCTCAAGGGCGCCCGGCCTTTGAACATCCTGGCTCAAAGCCCCGATCATTGCCTCGATAACTTGGTTCGCTTGATTTAAATTTTGAGCATTGAGATGTTGTATAAAAGAGTCCTGTAATAACAGAAACGTTTGTGGCAGAGGGCCGCGGAGCGTCAACTGCCCCTCGGGTCCGAAGGGACGGTAAAAATAGGTCTGAGTGTCGAAAACATTATTGATTACAAGTCCGTTTATTTCCCCGGATGGCGAGGACCAGATATTCACCCCGACATAATCTCCCGGCCAGAGGGTAATCCTGCTATTGCCAAAAACGATGAACAGATTCTGAAGCACGCCGTTTGCATTCACCACAATCGAATCGATTCGGATCTTCCCTGTGGTATTACCGATAATGATAGACCCTGGAAATTGCATTTCCCCATTACTTTGAGCCGGGATGTCAAAATTTGTCCCGTTTGGAAGACGGATTCGGACTGGTGCGGTCAAGTTCAGGTCGCCCAGCGTGAAATTGCCTGACGGATCCGCGGGCGGAGTCACTGTCAACGAGCCAACGCCGGGCAGTTCCAATTGGACCGGTCCTGTCAAGCCCGAAGTATCAATCGTCGGAGGGGTCCCCTGCGCCGGATTCACGGGAAGCACGGTGACAACCCCGTTTGGAGTCGTCACGCTGACCGGGTGAGCTAAATTTTCAATATGCACGATCGGGACTTCGGTTATGACGAATTGGGGATTGCCCGGGGTAGACGTCGTCACTTGTATTAAACTGCCGATCGGGGTCACGGTCACGAACGTGACATGCGGCGTCTGGCCTTCGGGCGTCATCCCGGGAAGCAGCAGCGTGATCGGCTGAAGCAAGCTGGTCGCGTCAATTTCAAACCGGATCGATCCGTCCCCGGCCGGGACGACTTGTACCGTAATCACTCCCACGTTCGGAATCTGGAGCGTCTGCGCGGGAGACTGAGGGGAGAGATCCGTTAAATCGATCTCTGAAACAGGATTCGGAAACTGCACCGGCGGCACGGTCACATTCGGAGCCGGCGGATTGGCCACCGCAGGAGACGTGGCAGGCCCTGTTTGAGGCAATTGGCTGACGGGGATCGATTGATTGATCGGGCCTATGCCGTTGATATCAAAGTCCGTCGCGGTCTTGCCATCCGGCTGAATGAGATGAGAATGGACCAGGCCGTTAGCCTCCTCAACAATAATAATGACGCTGCCGTCCGGCCGGACTTCAGCGGAAACAAGATCGGCGGCAAGAGGTATCCGGGTCTCTTTGATTTGCAGAATCCAGGGATGCGTGGCTTGGGTGGATGCATCCTGATTGGAAATAATGCGGGTATCGGTATAATAAATGATCGCCTGCCCGTCTTTGAGATGCACGACCGTGCCTTGTTGAACAAGGCCACCGCCGACGGTCACTTTGCCGTCATCCAGGATTCGGATCGGAGGACCGCGATTGAGGATCACCTCGCCTGACAGGCCCATTGCAATCTGGGTACTTTCATCAAGGAGAAAAGACACACCGTTCACCGTCATCACACCGTCCAGTGAAACCACGACCGTATTAAATCCGCGGTCGGGCCGCTGCACGGAATAAACCACAGAGCCATTCTGCAGCACCGTGTAGTGCGACCCGCCCGGCAGTCTTAAAAAAATCTCTTTCCAGGCCGGAGTCACGGCCGTCACGACAATTTGGCCATTCGCATCGACCTGGACCGATGCATTGGAGCCCGCAGGTTGATAACTATAAGTTGGATTTGAAAAGGTTGCCTGGATTTGGAGCGGGAAGAAAGCCTCCAGCAATCTCCTGTTCAGACGCTGGATTTCCTCTAAGGTCATGCTTGAGTTGATATCCGCTGCCTTGGCCAGAAGTTCGAGAAGCGCGCTACCGAGGCGGTCCCGAATTGCGGAATCTGCCTCAACACTATCCAGAATCCTTTGATAATCCTCTGCGCGCTGCCTGATTTGAAGAATTTGGTTCAAGACCTCGGCCCATTCCTCTTTGCTGACCTCTTCCCCGTTCATGAGCCTTGTCCGGATATTATTCAGGGCTCCCTGGAACCATTCATTGGGGAATTCATCACGCATCAACGAATGTTCATTGAAGGCCCCCATCAAATCCTCTGCGTGAAAACTGAGATCGACGGCCTGAATAGGATGGGCCGTCACAATCCTCGTGCCGTTAATGGTTTGGACTTGACTCCCCTGAGGCAGCGAGAAATTCGGGCCCGTGTCTCCGATCACTCCGGTCACTTGATCCACATTCTCATCATAAAAAATGACACTTGGACGAACGTTCTGCAGACTATCGGCCGCAACGGGGACCGCCAAATCTCCCTGCCGGATGTTCCCAACATCCCCGATGATCTCCATCACGATGCCTGTTTCATTGACAATGATGAAACCTCCGGCCGGGGCATAATACAGGGTGGAGCCGATGGCCGAGGCATTGGTGGATTCCGTTATGATCTGCGTGGAGGTATTCACGGAAAAGCTTTGTCCGCCCGCCGAAATCCACAGCGTGGAGCGGTCTTCGGAAAGCCCCATCACGATTCCTTCGTTTGAAAGCATGAGATTCGAAGCAACCAGCGGAACGGCCGGCCCGGGTACCCCGACCGGCCCGGAGACATGGATTGTCATGGAATTGGAATCGGCGCTGATTGTGAGCGTCACCGCATTTTGACCGACCACCGTCACACCGGTTGCCGTGTGTGTCACGTTCGTGACACCGTCAATGGTTTGCACAGGAGCGCCGGTATGATTGCGCACCACCGTCCGGATCCCGCCTGAAACCTGGTGCACGGTCTCGACAAAATTTCCTCCAGCCAGGGCATTCACCTGATGCCGGTCTCCCTGCGCATCCATGAAAACCAGTTCCCCTTCCCCATTGAATTGGATGGTCTCTGCAAGCACGCCGCCTTCAAACTCCATCTCATATTCATGACCGTCCACGGTGAAGCTCAAACTACCGCTCTGCAGTCTAAAAATATTATCTGCATCGATAGAAAAAGTCAGCTCATTCGGCAGGGTCATCGGCGCTTCCGTGACGGTTTCAGAGAGATCAAAATTTTCAACCACTTGCTGGCCATTCTGCCCCAGCGTGATCCGCCGCATCTCCGACCCGGACTGAATGATCACAACAAGATTCCCGTTTTGGGTGGTGGTCTGAAGCCTTGACAGATCCCCGTCAATCGTCACGGGAACGTTGTTTCCACCCAGTGTAATATTAAGTGTGATGGCCGGATGCTCCCCGCTTGAAACCGTAAGAGTTCCAATCGGAATACCATTTGATGAGGAGATGGTGTAGGTGCTTGGGCCTTCCGGACTGGAAGTAGTTTGCGCCAGCGAATATCCGTTGCCCAGATCGATCTGGTTCGGGATATTGAGCGCGCCATCGGCTTTCACAAACCGGATCTGCCCGCTTGCCATCGTGACCTGAAATCCGTTTCCAGCCTGCGTAATTTGACTGACGCTGTCTCCCAGATTGGTAAGCAGGATCACATCAAGGAGTTGGGGCACCAGATTAGTGTCGGTTTGGATCAGCAAAATGTTGTTCAAAAATGCGGCCGCAGCATCTTGGCCCAGCTGGGACATCCGGACCATGACCTCTTGGTTGTTTTTAAACGCGTCATAGAAGGTCTTAAGCGCATTCAGCTGGGTGTCGATTTGACTGGCATAGTTCCCTTTCAGGATCTGGATCAGAACAGGCCATAGGCTGTCGTGAGCCGCCAAATTGTCCAGTCCGTCCTTGGCAAAAAGATTAACAATCAGATTCCGCATTTGCTCCTGAGTCATCCTTGCGAGGTCGTCGGTGGTCAGCTGACCCACCATACTGATCACAACATCCAAATTCCTGAAGACCTGACCCAGAGAGTTTGTTGAATCGCTCAAAAGCACGGTAACATTTTCCAAAACCTCGAATTCGGTGAGGGTGCCCAGTCCGTGGCTGGGAGAAATCTGAAGCAGCATTGCTTTCACCATGAGCATCTTGAAGAATGCTTCAGCGTTAAATCCGTTCCGGGCTACAGACCGGGCGGTCACCGTAGAAAAAACCTCCGCGATATCGCGGATCGATTTGATGGACATCGCTTTCAATACAGGGTGGAACGTGTTCCACAAGTTCTGCTCAGCTGGATCGATTGAAATCCCCTCCAGCAGATTATCTTTGCCGGCCAGCCTATTTGCGACAATCAGGCGCATCGTCGTTTGATAACCGTCAAGGCTTTGGATCCGGACAGCAAAGTCCGTCATCTCCTGACTGGTCATGCCCGCGATTTCAAGGGCACTCAATCGCGAAAGGATAGGCGCTTGGACACTAGGCTCTTGACCCATCAGAAAAGTTAATTGCATTACAAGATTATCTCTCTGCGTTTGTGTCAGCTGGGAAAGCTCATAGACCGTAAGGCTTCCAAGATAGTTCTGAACGGCCGCAGGCTGTGAGTTACGCCAGAGCAGATTGGACACGAGCCGTTCAAAATTAAGGACCCCGATAGCGCCCTCCGGCATATTGCTTAAGGCCGTAAGGCATTGAAGCGCTAAAGCCTTGATCTCCTGCGGTAAGGTTGGGATGTCGCCGACCAGCGCTGAATTCCTCGGAATTCCTAGCGCGTCAACAAACGCCAGTCGATTCACCAAGGTATCCTCCGCGGCAAGAAGCCGGTTGAGACCCTGGGTCATGGAATTGTTGCGGGTCATGGTGCTTAAAAAGCCCGAGACATCCGCGACCGGAGTCAGGCCCAGCTCGCGCTGGATAAAAAGCTGGAGGTCCAAATTCATCAATCCAAATTGCACGAATACCTGCTTGAGAAGACTGGTGGAAATCGGCGCCCCGGTCTCTGTCCGGATGGCGAGCAGGAGCTCCCTGGCCAAATAGACGCGGACAAGCGTGGCTTGGTCCGGGAAAACGGGCTGCGGCTTTCCGGTCTGGACCGCCATGGCCCGCACGAAGTTCGCGATGTTCTTCTCAAGATCGGCCATGGCTGTGGGAGGAATATTATTGACGTTGAAGAGCGCTTCCGCCAATTGGTCCACGGTCAAGTCCGTGAGATTGATTTCGAAATTGGCCGCGATGCGGGCCAGCATGGCCTCGGAAACCATGATGGTGCTTATGTTCGTGCCGGGTAAAGGCACGGTCAGGGGAAGCTGCACGACGCCGGGCGCGAGCTCGGCAGCGCTCGTCAAATGAAGCAGGAGAAGCAGATCAGTCAGCGCAGGAGGAGGGACGCCGACAAAATGTCTTTGAAGTTCCCGCAATTGCCCAAGGGTGGGCTGGTCAACGATGGTGATGAGTTCGTCGAGGAAAGTATCCACGGCCGGATTCCCGGTCCCGGTGATGCTTCTGAGAGCCTTCAAGGCCTCCAGATCGCTGGGACTTGCAAGGACGGTTTGAATCTGGCTGAAATTCAGGTGTAGCTCTGAAAATCCCAGTGCCAGAAACGAATCCATAATACGGCTGAACACCTGGAGCTGCTGGGGCGTCACTTTCACCGGCTTGCCGAGGCAAACCAAGCGGAGCAGTTCCTGCATCGTCATGGGGGTATTCACAAACTGCGGCATCTGATTGATGTAATTCAAAACCGCCTGAAATCCCTGTTCTGTGGCTGAACTAAATCCCGTACTAAGGAATTCCCGCACATCGTTATCACTCAGCAACGCTGAATTGCTGTCCGTCATACCCATTGACTCCAACACCTGGAGCGGCGTCGCATGGGCTTCCACATTCAGATGCATAAAATTTGCCACCGTAAGGCTGGACATGTCCACCCCCACCCTCTGGGCAAGCATGAAAGCCTCCACAAGATGCGCATTTTGAGGCAAAGGCTGCACCAAGTTGAGCAGCGTGAGCATTACGTCATTGATTGAAGTCTGGGAGGATGCCGCGTATCTCTGAGCCACGGTATATATCTGCGGCATGGTCAAACTATCAGGAGAGTCGCCAGGAGGCAAAGCCTGCTTGAGATCCGCCAGGGCCGATCCAACATTCAATCCGGATACCACGAGCGACTGCAAACCGAGCGCTTCGTGATGCAAATCCAGAAAATCCATGAAGGTCATGCCGCTCAGGACGGGTGTCGTTGCCGCGAGATTAAATACGGCAAACATCTCCGGCAGGCCGCAGCCTGCGCCGGCAAGAAGCCCTGCAAGATTTGCACTTGTCAGATCCGGATTCACAAGCGACTGAGCCACATGCGTCACACGGGCGAGCTGGACCGCGGTCAACTGATTGGATCCGGGAACTCCGCTCAAACTGCTCAAGGTCTGACTGAGCTCCGCCGCAGGGATATTGGACATGCTGACCACACTTGTGAGGAACGCCTGCTGCTCGGGACTGAGGCCCACATCCCCCTGCACTTTAAGATTGGTAATGATGGATTGGACCTGAGTCCACGACAAATTGGCAGGTCTGATCAACAACTGAACATAAAACGCTGTGAGCGCATCCCCGTATAACTGCTGAGTCGCGGGGGGAGCCTTTCCGATCAGCCCCCGGACCGCCAAGACCAAATCTTTGGGTGTGCGTAACGCGCCCAGCGCTACATCCAGGGTCAAATTCTCGCTCACCCCGGCCAGATCCGGGACGGAATTCACGAAAGAAACCAGGTCCTTGAGTTGTTGATATTGGGACGTCTGAAGCTGCGGAGCCACAAAAAGCATGGCCGCAAAACGCATGTTTTCAGGCAATTGACCCACGGTTGACAAGATTTCTATGAGCGGGGCATTCTGACGCACGTTCGTCTGAAGCGCGGTCACGACCTCAGGAAATTTAGCCGGCAAACCGGGGATCGTATTTTGGGCCAGGAAACTGTTTAAAAATTCGAGCCTCTCGCTCGTATTCCAAAAATTGAATTCCATAAACATTTGGGGAGTGAGCTGCTGACGGACCGCCTCAAGCGAAGTGTCCGGAAGTCCGGCCTGCCTGAAAATGTCGACCGTGGTTTCCAAGGCGATAAAGCTGCCGTACACCTTGGTCGTCAAGTCCGTAGCCAGGGCCTGAATGTCCGCAAGCGAATCCCCGTCGTTAAAGGCTGTTTCAAATCTCTGGATGGCCTTGACATTAGAACCCAGCTGAAAAGCCACCGAATTTCGAAAAACTTCAGCCAGGGATTGGGCGCCTGGTACCGCCTGGGCCTGGCTCACGAGATTGGCATAAAAATTCTGACCGAGTCCGATGGATGCAGCACACAGGTCGATCTGGGTCTGATTGATATTGGGATGCACGAGCAATCGCGCAAGTTCCATGATCCCTTCATGAAATTTCTGGGCTCCGATCGTGGGATTGTTCACCGCACTCGCAATCACATGGGAAAAGGCGGTGACCGCTCCGGGCGCAACACCCACGATATTGCCGATGACGCGCGTTGCCGCTGTCCGGTCAATGGACCCGGCCAGGGCCCCGCTAATGATCTGCTGACTCAAGCCTTGTTCCGAGATCCCAAGGGCCTCCACAAAATTCGTCATCGTATCGATATCCGAAAAAGCGGCTGCATTGGAGAAATCGGTAAAAAGCAGGCTGCCGAGTTGAACGCGCAGGCTGGCCTGGTCTCCTGTGACCGTACCTATATCGACCCCCTTCAAGAATGCGACTCTTTCCCGCAGCATGGCTGTCAAATTGTCCGAACCATAAAGACTTTCAAGAGCGGATAGGCTTTTGATTCCACCGGACAGGAGCATTTGGGAGATCGGGGGCAGGCGATTGGATTCAATGGCCGAGCCCGATTCCTGCAGCATGTTATTGACGTCATTCCAGAACGTGCCTTCCGCGCCGCCGATTCCGACTTGCTCCAAAGTCCATCCGATGATGGGCTCCAGGATGCCTTCATCCATAAACCCGAAGGCGTAACGCCCGAACTCTCCGGTTCGGCTTGAAAAATAATTCGGCAGGGCACCGGATATTTTGTTGGCGATCTGAAGCAAACCGCCCACAAGAGGGATGCTTTCCATGGCCTTTGAGATCAAAGGAATGCCGGTCGCAAACATGATCGCGGTCGGGACCCCGAACATCTGCGTCCCGAACGTATTCTGATACGCCGTTTCAAAAGGCGAGATATCCGTTCTCCCCAGGTTGAACATCGCGACCAGGATCGACTCCCCCATCGTCAAAGATTCTCTGTTTTGGGCTTTTATGAGCGCCGCCATCATGGCATCGTTATAGGAGCCCCGGGTAACGATATTAAACAAAAAATTAGCAGCCGCGGCGCCCGCGTTAAGTCCGATCCCGAACCTCGTCTGAAAGACAATACTCCGCGTCAAATTCACCATAAAATTCTTGGATGCTTCGGCTATCCCGTTCATGAAGGCCCGCCCCCCCGAAAGACCCCGCGCAATGGATAAAGAATAAGTTCCGGCAAAAAGGCCTAAGCCATGGGCCGTTGCGCCCAAAAGCGAAATACCGATTACGGTTCCAAATCCACCAATAAGAATGTCTCGCACCAAATGATCCCGGTCCCATATCAAACCGTATAATAGACCGCCGCCCATACCAACCAAAAATAGCGGGGAGCCCAAAAGACCCAGCTTAAATCCTTCCAGGCCCAGCCTTTTGCTGCTGACTAAAATGGGAAGTATCGGCTTCATTAACTTGCTGTGTTCCATCCAAAAGAAAGCCCTGTTCAGCGGTAGGTGGAATTTCACTCCCAATATGGTTGCGACTGCCAGACCAACGCCCAGCCCTATCGATCCCCAAAGTCCGACTTCCCATCCGAATATATTTATGGTATTGGGAGTGCGGTTCGAAAAAACTTTTGATTCCTGCCAGCTCAGCCGAATTTGATATCCGGCATACAACGCGCCGCCTCCTAAAAATGCTAACCCCGGAATCAGGAAAACGGACTTGCCCATGGTGCTCATAGCTTTCAGAAGGTCCATGCCGAAAAATGCGGGACACATGACTAGAACTTCACCCGGTGTGAGTCCCATCGTAAGGAGATCGCCCAACTTTTGAAGCGTCTGGGACTGGATTTGACCACCCACATAATCCATACCTACCCCCAGAGCCGGCACAGCAAAGAGGGAGATTCTCACACCTTTGAGAAAACCCGTCATAGAAGTACTGAAAAAGGAAGGCCGCAATTTTAAGACAACTCCGGCGGCAACTTTCAAACCGCTGATACCTTTGTACACCGGTCCACCCAAACCGAGAGTCCCAACGGACGTGAGTAGATTACCCAAAGTATTTAAACCCTTCACCAAGTCATCGCTTATATTAGATGCAATGGACCGGATATTTCTGGACCATACCTTGGCTGCCAAACCCCAGGTAACCAAAAGAGAGCCCAAGGCAACGCCCATTGCGAGCCCAACTGCCGATAGGATACCGAAAGCAAGGACGCCCGCAATCGCTCCCATCACAATTACCTCAGCTTTTTCGAAGGTGGACAAATTGGGCCACTGATCGAATAATGCGCCGAGGGTTCCTGCCCTCGCTACAGTCGTTGACACGCCCGTTGACGGGTCATAAATCTGCAGAAGTCTTCCGGTGTCAGCTTCGACCGTCTTAATCAAACTATCTGTATACACGACCCACGACTTCATATCCGCATTCAATGTCCAGGTTCCGTCGATTTCAGCCACGCCGCTTTGAACAATACGAAACTTGGTACCCGCATCCGTCACATATTCTTTGGCCATTCCCGTGAACATTTCGCCATCCTTATTTTTCATCACGGCCAGAACCTCTGTAAACACCCTCGGATCATAAAAGCCCTTACTAACGCCTTGAGACACGTGGTCGCATCCGATGAATTCGCCGGTCTCCGTATCATAATATTTACTGTCAACGAGGATGTCTGCGGTATGGATTTGGATTTGTAACGCATCTTTTCCGTACAAATCCGTGACAGCCGAGCTGTACGTGAATAAATGGCCTCCTATTATGAAATCGCCGGCGATGATATGGTTAAATCTGTCTAGGATTCCATTCGTGATGCTGGGCTGGGAAGGGTTATCAAGACGGCTGAAGTGGATATTACCGTTGAAGTCCTTGAAATAATTGGTAATGGTCATGCCCCCGACCGAATAGGAGTCTGCGGTGATGATCTCGTTATGGATGTTCAGGACACCGGTGGCCACAAGCCCGCGGTTGGAATCCGCCATGCGGCTCGCCGTAAAAACGCCGTTGGCCTGGCGCTCGTAATCCGTAAAGGTCATGGTCGACCAGCTGCCGGTCGACTGGATGAGTTTTCCGGCATAAAGCAATTCATTGTCTTTCATGATTCCGTTGAAAATTTCCGACTTCATCTTGATCACGTTCTGCTCCACGGTCGAGGTCCCCATCCACCCAAAAAACACCATGCCGTTGGTTTCCACGTAATTCCGGATCTGAGTGACGTCCCCGTTTTCCCCGAACATCTTGACTGAGACCGCCTGAAGAATTTGATTCCCGGCAATTTCGCGGCTGATCACGCCGTTCATTTCGGAAACAAGCCGGCCATGGCTGAAAACCTGGGAAGAGTCATAGGAGACAAAACCGTTCTGATCGTTGTAGTTCGTCCAGACAAACCGGCCGCCCGCGGTATCGTACACGGTGCGCATTTCGGCGTTGATCAGCCGGCCGCTTGAATCGCGCGACGCGTTTTGAAGGAGCTCCACCATATGGCCTACCTCGTCGAAGGTCCCGAAATAACCCCGGTAGGTCCGGCTCCCGTCCGCCGCAAGACTCATGACACCGGTCAGGACGCCGAACTTGCTCTTGATTTCCTGAACCGTGCCAATCATCTGTCCCTGCGACCCCCAGAGATAACTCTCGGACACGAACATTCCGTTCAGGGCTTTAAGCTGCATCGATGAAATACCCCACTGGGTGACCCCGCCGATGGTCATGGCTCCTGTTTGTACCGTGCGAAGCGCATCCAGTTGATACGAGAAGCTTCCGCCGGCAAGGGTCCCGTCCAGCTGGATGCCGGAGTTTTCCATAAACTGATCCATCACGTTCGTATATTGCGAGAGGACATTGGCCGTCACCGCGCTTTTGCCGAGCACAATGGGATCGTTCGAGGAATAGGTGGTATTGATCTTGACGCTCAGCGCATTGACGAAATCCCGGTTGACGGTCCGGATTTTATCCAGCGTGTAGAGGGATTCCCAGCCCTGGGTCTGGGGATTGAAGATCTCCTGGCGGCGCCGGCCGAAATTGTCGATCCCCACCGCGCTGTTCAGGGGATACATGAAAACGGGATAATAGTTCCAGTGCAGGTTGTAGGTGATGAAAAAGAGCATGTTCCCGGGCAGCGCACGCAGGCCCCATTTGATCACGTCAAGAACGCTCTGTTTGACACCCCCCGTGGGCGGCTTTCCGGCATTGGCCACATTGGTATATTGCCTGACAAGGGGCAGCACGGCCTTCTGCAAATAATATTCCGCCAGCCCAAGCGCCGCGGAATCCCAGTTCTTCACCATCTGATTGGCCAGGATATCGCCGGCCTTCATGACCAAACCGCTATTCGCGTTCCCCAAAAACTGGCGGGCCTGGAGAAGGTCGCTCGCCGTAATGGGCCCCGTCTTACTACTTATTCCACTCAGTGTGGCATCGATCCCGAAATACTGCGGCGCAAGTGTCTGGACTTTTTCTTTGAGGGCATCCCGAGTGCTTTCGAAGGCCTTCTTGCGTTCGTTAAATTCATTATCAGCAGATGCTTTTTGATCTTCATAAGCTTGATCGATTTGCTCCTGCTGAGCATTGATGCTCGCAATCGCTTCATTATAAGTCTTCTCCGCCTGAGCTTTTCGGTTCTTCAACCAGTCCGCCAAATTTCCGGGACGCAACGAATTGGGAGTGTCACTTCCCATAATATCCGTAAACAAACCATCCATAAGGTTTTCCGCGAGTTCATCGCCGATAAAATCATCTCTAAGCCGCGCCTTTGATTCGTTATAAATGCGTTCAGCCTCTTCCACGGCAGAACGAAAATTTTCATCCGCGATTTGACGCTGGGCCTCGAGCCGCTCCGAGGCTTCCTTCCACGCCAACTCGGCTTCATAGATCTTTCCATCCCGAATAGCCTTAATTTGTTCGACGGAATCATCAAACCATTCTTTGAGTGATGACAGCCACGATTTCGGCGAAGTTCCGGAGATATCCGAGATATCCGTAAGATACGTCTTAATGCCCGAATAGAAATCGGTCAGAAGCTTTTTCGAATCGGTGGCGTACACGGCATCATTTCCAGCTTGGTTGCGGATCTCAGTTTGCCGCACTTCAATGGGTTTGACTTCTAGGGTTCCTCCCCGGCCGTCGGCGCAGTTCCCGCCCCCAAAGCGGCATTCAATGGCTTCGCGCCGCTCCTTTACCGTTTCATATTTGATCTCATCACTGACATGGCGGACGGCCAGATCATAGTTGTTAATGAGGTCCTGGATTTCCCGGCAGGCCGATCCGATAGCCGTCGTTCCGCAGTCGCTCGATACATCGCTGATGGAACGGATGTCGTTATCGCCGTAGAACGCTTCCATCCTCTTGTTGTAAAGAAGATTGATGCCGACCGTGCCCATGCTCGTCTTCATCATGGTATAGAGATTCTCGAGCTCCGCCAGGGTCGTTCCTGCGGCGATATCGACCAATCGCCCGGAATTCTTGTCATAAACACCCTTCATCGAATAAAGATAATCGTGATAGGTATAATCCAAATTCGAAGACATGCGCATCATGGGGCACTCCCATGCCGCGGCTGTTTTCTGCATGCTGGTTTCCGTATCGTCGAGCCATTTAAGCGCCTGGAGATACCAGTCGTTTCCGGTAGCCCGATAGTGAGCGTTATAAATAATGGACGCATAGGTTGCGGGAGTTGCCACGTTAATCTGATAACCGACCGGTGAACTATTGAGCCTCTTATTCGTTGGGGCCGAATTCCTGCCCGTCCCCGTCGCAAGATAATCCTGAACGGTCATGCCTGTGACTCCGGTCCACCGGACCGCTTGGCCATAGATCACGTCCAGGATCGAATAGGATTGGCCAATCACGCTGTATTCATCATGGAGTGTGATCCAGGACCCGTCTTTTTCACGGCGGTCCATGGCACCGTCCCACCCGTCATACAGCTTGTCATCATCGTCCAGGTTCCAGGTGATCCTGGAATCCGGGGCTGTCACGCGTGAACTGATTGCATAATATTGAAAAGGATCGTTGCTTTGAGAATAGGCCATGCGCAGGTTATTGGGTGTCGAAAGGTCGCCGCACTGGCCGGCCAGGCTTTGTGCGATCGTGCAGTCCGCACTTGTGGAACCGAAGAAGTAAGAATAATCAAGCGTATAGTCCACGGAAATCGTCTGACCAAAAGCCTCGGGCATGGGCTGAAAATTTGAAAGCGGGATCGCGTTGCCGTCTTTTAAATCATTCGGGCCGTAATAACCGCCGACCCGGATATATCTGCCGTTCCAAAATCCCGCCCGGGCCTCCCCGGTCTCCTTGAGAGCCCCAGCATGTTCCCCGTCATGATCCGCAAATCTAAAGTCTCTGTCCCAAAAATCCGCTTCCGGCTCACCCCGGGAATCCGGGATGTAGCCCGGCGTGCAGCCTGCAGAGTAGCACAGACTGTCCCAAACATAAGTGGCCTCGCCCAATCCCCTTGCGGCCAGCCGGAGATCTGCCATTTTGGCGGTGGCCGTCTTATAAAAATTGACGGTCAGATCGGTAATGGCCGCTTCCTTCTGGGCATACCATCCCCACTTGGGAATGTCCCGCGACGAATTCAAAACGCGGCCCATATAATCCCGGGTTTCTTGTGCGATCCCCGCCTGTCCCGTGATATTTTCAACCTCAACCGTCGTTGGATCCCCATCGCCTTCAAATCCTTCCAGGAGCGGCTTGACCACCATTTCATAACCGTCAAAGGGATTCCGGAGCCAGGAATTCAAGCCCTTCGAATCCTTAAAAACATAATTTTCAATGGTGTCGGATAACGACAAAGTATTGTTTAACTCTAAAAGTTTCTTGGCCCGATCACAAAGTTCCGTGGCCTCCGCTAAATAAACGTTATATCGACCTGTGGGCACCGATATACCCTCTAGCCGTTTTTTCTCTGCCAGAAGTCTTGCCACTTCAGCCGCGTCCACCTTGGCCGTCGGTGCCACCTGAAATTCTGCCTGTTTCTCAAGCCGGGTCAGAGCATTCTTGAGCGGGATATAACGCTCGAGATAAAAGAGAATGAACTGCCGACGCAGGATGAACAATTGTGTAGAAACTTCTTCGCGGATTTTTTGTTGAATTTCATTTTTCTTCGCCTCGGGATAGACCTGTGCCGCATCCAGCCCTGCCCAGGCCTTCACATAAATTTCCGCAATCTTGGCCGAGCCGCGATTATCCGACGCGTCCTTATTTGCAAATAGGTCAAACGACGGCTCCGCCGGACCAAACACCAGAGCGAATTCGTTCTCGAGCCGCCCGAAATAATGCTCATCCGTCTCCCCCGGAAGACGCGTGAAATCTACTCCAAAGCCGGCTTCATCGACAAAATGAATGATCCCGTCACTCGTGGCCTTCCAAATGCCATTGCCGGTCAGCCAATTTCCGGACAAATAAACACGGTTTTGAAACTCATCTTCCAACCCGGCCCTCAGGGTCGAGATGACGCTCTGGGCATTTTCTTCAAGAGAGGTCTCCAGGGTCTTGAGCCCGTCGGTTTTAACCTCAGGATTCTTGGGGTCCTGACTCCCGTAAATCAAATTGTTGATGTCTTCAAAAAATTTCTTCTGCTGGTCCGCCATGGCCATTGCATCATTCAGCATATCTACGAATTTCACGGGCTTATCTTTGCCGATGTTGAAAGACTCTTTAAGCGCCGTAAAATACTCGCTCACGGCGTTGACCGCTTGCGTATTCAGTTCTGTTTTGCGCTGGAGCATGGTCGAAATCTCGGTAGAATTTGGCATCAGCGGACTTAAATGCGTTTGCATCCAGGCCATTTGATACTTGCTGAGGTAAGCCTCGTTGCTCGGCTCCACCATTCCGCGTCCCGAGTTGTCGCGATAAGCGGCCGTCCGAAGCCCGAGTTTAATCCTCCGGAGCTCTTCCTCCAGCCCGGGGTTCTGAAGATCGATGTCTTCTCCAAAGGCTCTTGCGTAGATCTTTTCTATGACGTCAAATTTCTCATCTTCGGTGCCCGCATCATCCGTAAGAGTATTCAAGTCGCTGATGTTCTCCTTTCCCATCAGCCATTCGTCTTTGATTTTCTTGATCATGACATCGCAGTCCATCGGGTCTTTGGCATCGCTCCCGTAATACTGCTTATAAGCGGCCTCGGCCTTTGCCTCATCCGCCAGGACCCCCCCGGTATAACCTTTGATCTCATTCATCTTCTGCGCCAGGGCCCTGCGCATCCCGGCCAGGTTTTCATCCGCGGTCGGTTGTCGATTCGCGCTTAGAGTGAGATAATAATTTTTTGCTTCCGACTCGCTCAGGTCGTTAAGATCTTTGCCCCCGAAATATCCCTTCAGGGTCTCCTGCATCAGATTGCTGTAAGCTTTCTGCAGACCCGCCCCTCCCAGATTATTGAGGCTCACGCCTTCACCCAGGATCTCGTCTTGGATCTTTAGGCGGGCTATTGCCTTGATGGCTTCGGGCGGTTCGTTGCCGATGACCTGGTTATAGAGAAGCTGCAGTTTCGTGACGTCGTCACCGGCCTCCTGGATCGCCTGCTGGAGCCCGGTGGTCTTAAATTCCTCAAGCTTGCTGGCCATCTGGTCCGCTGTTAAAAAGGAAAAAGAGGGGCTGTCATAAAGCAGGTTGTGATAATTGCGAAGCTGGACCTCATTCAGGTCCGCCAGTTCGCTGCCGCCAAAATAACCCTTGAGCAGGCTGCGCAGCTCTTCATTCTTCAAAAATTGCGTTACCTGAGAACGCAAGGCATCTACCGTCGCACCGGCGGAAGCCTGAGCACCATAGATCTGAAGGTAAACACCGCGGAGTTCCTCCAGGGTCATTACGGCCGGGTCTTTGAGGTAGGTCAGATTCAAGACGGACTGGAGCTGCAACCGGGCCTGCGAAACAAACGCTTTCAGCCGGGCTTTGATTTCTGAATCCGTCCAGCCGTCCGGCACAGCCGCCAAGGTTTCCCCGTCTTTGAAAAGCTTCCCGTAAAAATCAACCAGGGCCGCATGACTCATGAGCTCATTTTCAAGATCGGCAAAATTCACGAAGCCGCGATTCTGAATCGCCCGGTAGTAATCGCTTCCCGCCGTCTGCTCCGCAGTCGGCTCGCCGACGGCCTGCGTATAAACGGCAAAAAACTCCGCATCAGTCATGTCATCAATAAGTTTGCCTTGATAACGTTCGCGCAAAATCTCCTGCATCTGTGCCGCTAGGTTCCGGCCCGTGAATTTCTGCATCAGGGCGTTCCGGATCTTGGTGTCCAGTTCCGCTTCAGTGGCCCAGGTCCCGAACATGGCCTTCAGGCTTTCGGTGATCTGCGTATCCGCCATCAAATCATATTGCAGGGTGTAGGCCGTGGAAAAGGCCGCAAGCAATTCCAGGTGATTCAGCGCATCCAGCTTTTTACTGATCCCGATCTGGGATAGATATTCATCCGCCGCGGCTTTGATTTCTGCCGGCGTTTTGTCCGAAACGTTCCAGGCAATACCAAATATCGCCTGGTGGGCCTGGGCAATGTCGGCGGTCGTCAGGTTCTTGATTTCCTTGCCGTTAAAAAGCTGGGTCTTGAGGAACTCGCGGATCCGCGCCGCATCCATGGCCTTGACCGCATCCGTCTTGAAGTAATTCAGATACATGCGACGGGCTTCCGCCTCGGTCAGTGAATCCACACCCTGTCCCAGCCGCTGCAGGAGTTCATCCCGGATCTGGCGCTTTCTCGCCGGTTCGTCCTGTCCATCGGCGGGCGTCAGGATCGTGTCGTAATCCGAGGGGTTGGTGCCATAGATTTTCGAATACGTCGAACCCAGGGCGGATGAAACGCTGTCGCCCGCGGCCGAAATTTCGATCAGCTTGCTGATTTCGCTCCGCATGGTGTCGTCCGTCACGCTCGAGTCGTGCGCCATCAGGATGGTGACCCGCTTGGCCCCGTCGAGATAACCGTCATGCCAGGTCTCGGGATAATCCGGATTGATACCGGCCCCTTCAAAATATTCGTCTGAAATTTCCCCAAGCATGAAATCCCGCTCGTTCTCGGTCAGATGATTGTCGTCATAGAGAATGTGATACACCCGCGAGAGGCCCGACAAAGCCGCCAGGTCATCTGAAGTGGGGCCGGTCGCCGAACTCACCAGGCCGTTTAACTTGGTCGTCAGCTGACTCTTGATCTCATTCTCCGTCAGGTCCTTGACTGCGTCGGCATTCTGGAGGGTCTTATAACTGGCCAGGACGTTTGCGTCACTCAATTGATCGTCCAGATAGTCGCGCATCACCGCATAGGCAGCCGTATTATCTGTCGTCAATTGATAACGCTCGGGAGGCTGATTGCCGTTCAGGCCGACATAAAAATCATAGAAACGCCCGGCAAGGACCTCATCCGAAATCCCATGGATCTCATGCTTCTCATTTTCTGTTGAAAAAAACCAGCCCTGCACGATCCGGGTACGCGCCTCGGCCGTGGTCATCGCCCGGGTGGGGTCCTTTTGCATGATGCGGGTGTAAAGCGTACGCAGATCGGACTCGGACAGGTCTGAGGTTGACAGCTTGGTCACATAGCTTGTGATGTCTTCTTTAAAATAGGCCCAGCTCGCGACAATAAAATCCTCCACCGAATCTTTGCCGGCAAAGAGCGTGTAATAGGTTGAACGCAGGCTGGAGTCCATAAAAAAATACGCGATGCCGTTGGCAATGTCTTCCTCCGGCCTGCCGGTGTTCTGGACGTCATACAGGATGGACTCATACGCTTCGCGCAGTTCTTCGCTGGTCAAAGCGTCGAGCTCCTTGCCCTTAAAATAAACGTCCTTGATTTTTTGAAGCATCTCGGGCCATTGCACGATCCGCGCGTAAAGGTCGACAACCTCGTCATCCGACAGCGTCCGTTTTGTGTCGGCCAGGAAGGCCGCATTCAAGGCCGTTTTGATCTCCGCCTCGGTCATCGGATCTGCGGGGTTTTGATGGAAAATCTGCGCATAACCGTCGCTCAGTTGCGCGAGCGTTAACGTGGGATCGGAAATCTCCTTGCCCTGGAAATAGGACCGGAATACGGTGGTCATCAAATTGCTGTAGGACTGCAGCATTTCCGCCTCGGTCATGGCGCTGAAATCCTTGCCGCCGAAAAGTTTGTCCTTGAGCTCGGTCCGGATCACGCTGGCGTCTGGAAAGCTGATGGGGGGTTCGTTGGTGATCAAGGCGTACAGGCTCCGAACCACCGTGACATTGTCAACCGATCCCTGAATAAATTGCATCGCACTGAGCTGCTTGTCCGTAAAAGTCATCCTCGTCGCTGCTTCCACACCGAACAGGGTTTCAAACGTCCTCCGGCTGTTTACAAAGGCCATGGACGGCTCTAATCCTTGAATCAGTGCTTCCCGGCTCAGACCGGCCGGGTCGCCTATGGAAAGTGCCCGGTAAAGCTCCCCAAGTTTCGCGTCCCCGGCTTCTTTCCAGCTTGAGCCTGCGCTTAGAAAGAGTTTTTTCACATTGATTTGATTCAGGATAAACTGGTATTCGGTCTGGGACGGTTTTGAAGCAAAAAGCTTGTTATAGACTTCCCCGACACGCGCTATCGCGCTTGCGTCTTCCCCGGAAATTTCCGACAAGACCTGATAAAGCGCCTGAGTGACGATGGCTTCCGGCAGCAAATCGCCGGACACGCCGAAAAGCGTTTTGTAGACATCCTGCATTAAGACCGTCCCCTCGATTTGCGTGATGGCTTCGGCAACTTTTCCAGTCAGGGCATCTTTGATCTCTTTCGACGTCAGGGATGCTGCCATGCGGAAGCCGAAAAGGTCCTGATACAAACTCATCAGCGCATCATCCTCCAATTCACTGACTTCATAGAATTTCCCGGTGTCGGGGTTGACACCGAATTTGGTCTTGAAAAACTCAATCACGGCCACTTCGATGGGGTTCAGATTCTCCTTCATGACATTCCTGGCAAAGACATAGAGGTCATTGCTGGATGCCTCGGGAATGTCTTTGCCGCCAAAGTGGTCTTCTTTGACCTTCTGCTGCATGGCAATGCCCTGAAGCGTCCGGTAAAGATCAGTAACGCCGCTCGTGCTTGTCCGCAGGTAATCTTCCATGACCTGGCTGTATTCGGGCTGACTCGTCTCGGCGTTTGTCAACAAATAGTTGAGATAAGCCTTCAGGACTTCTTTCTTATCCGGGAACGCCTCATAGGTATCAAGATACGCTCCGCCTGGTAAGGCTAGATAGAGGGTCCCGCAGGTGAGTCGGATATTGTCCCGTTGAAAATGAGGCGTCAATCCTTGAATAATATCACTTGCAGTCATCCCCCCCGGATCACCCAAATAAAGGACCTTATTGTAAATATCTTTGAGTTTCGCAAGATCAGCCACCCGCCAATCCTGCCCGCTCTCCAACTCAAGGAGTTCATTGATTTTTGCCAGGGCAAATTCATATTCACCCTGGGAAGGCAAATTCGGGAAAAGCGAATTGTACAAATCCTGAATGGCTTGCGGATCTGCCGTCTCAAGCGCCGAGAGTTGGCCTGCCATGGCTTGACGCACCTCGTCATCGGTCTTGCCCGCGCTTGACTGGCCAGACGCGGCAAATATTTCGTCATACACCGCCCGCATCCGGTTCGTCAGGATTTTGCCCAGGCCTTCGCGGGATAATTGGTTCAAATATCCGCCATACGCAGCTTCGGAAATTTGAGGAACGGCCGTTTCAGTCCCGTAAATTTTTTTGAAAACGACCTGCATTTGAGTGAAGTCAAGGTCGCTTAAGCGTTTGGCCGGGCTTCCATCCGCAAGGTTCTGCCCCTCCAAGAGCCATCTGACGACTTTGATCGGCATGACAACATTCCGGGAGAAACTGTCCACTTTCTCCTGCGGAGCGGTGTCAAGGTCATTGGTTGAATAGGTGGCCGGATTATTGTCGTCATCAAGGTATTGGTTGATCACTTCCTGCCGCATCACAAAGCTCTGAAGCGCAGTATAAATATCCAAGGCATCAGAAGGATTGTCAGCCCGGTAGTGATCGATTAGAACCTGCTGATAGGTCGGTTTGACTGTGGGCATATTCGTCACTAAATAGCTGAGGTAATCCCGGACGATTTGTTTTTTTAGTTCGAGGGACATGTCATCGAGTGCGCTATGACCCGATACAGATACATAATTAGCGTAGGTGAATCGGATGCCTTCATTGTCACCGGCAATAATAAAGTAATCTTTTAACGCGGTCTCGATTTCATCTCCGCTCATCGTACTGTCAATCCCGGCTCCATAAATCTTTCGATAGAAAGTTCGCAGTTTGTCTTCGCCGGCATCCCTCCAATCCACAAGGCCTTCCACGCCGAACATTTGTTTCAAAATAAACTGATACTCTCCGAAAGAACATCGATTGTTGAAGAGAGCGTCATACGTCGTCTGTACGGCATACGCATCCAGGGTTGCCATAGCATTGATTTTTCGCGTAATGGAACTGCGCTTATCAGCATCAGAACTGTCGTATGGTCTATCAAAAATACCATCGCCGGTCATACTCTGGACGTGATTAAAAACATCCCGCATGCGATCCGTAATCATCGCCGACACCGCAGCGGATGATAATTGGCCTAACAGTCCGGCATAAGCACTTTGCAGAATCCGGGGAATGGTTTTCGAAGCCCCGTAAAGCATCCCGTAAACCGTACTCATATTGATAAAACTCAGATCGCTTAATCGCGTCGCGGGAGTGCCATCCGTGTTGTACATCTCAGAGAGAAGTAGACTCGTCACGGTTTGACGGGAATCAAAAGGCTGACTTGGGTCCCATCCTTCCAGCAGTGCGGGGTCCAGACTGGGTGCCAGACCCGTCAAAGCGGCATGGGCCAAACTGAGCTGGGCGGGGGTTAAAGCCTCAATGTTGCTGGCCGCTGCCACGTTCATGGCCGCAAAACCCAGGAGATTGTTTCGGATATTATCCGCAATATTTTGAGTGCCGCCCGCTGAAGAAGATGACAAAAATTGCCTCGGGTCAGCGCCCGGGAAGATCCTGTTAAAGGCTTCCAGGATTTGACTGTCACTCATATTCGCCATCGCATTCAGGACCTCCTCGGCCGTCATCTGGCTGTAAGGGTCAAGAAAATCCGTGGCAAGACTCGTTCGGTCGCTGTCAGACCGCTCGGGTCCGAAGATGAGATAAATCATGAGGTCCTCTTTGATCTTGTCCAAAGGCCGGTCCACCTCAGGGTCATCTCCAAAAAGCGAGTGATAAGCCTGCTCAGCCTCTTCGCGGGTGAGATCGTTCAGATTGTCCTTCCCGTTGAAGAGTTCGTTCCGGATCCTCTGCAGATAATCCTCTACGGATCTGCCGTAATCCAAAACCCCTTCGCCGCTTTTGGTCATAGAAACCTGCTCGCCATAAACCTTCCAGTACCAGTTTCGGGCCTTTTCAATATCCGCAATGGTGAGGTCGTTGATTTCATCGGTTTTCTGCCGGTTGAGGATGAGGGTCATGGTTTGATAATCATCCAAAGACGGGTCCTCCTTGAAAAGCCGGGTCTCATACTCCCGATAGGTTTCGGGCCGGTGGACAAACAGGGCGTCGCCTGTTGTTTCGGTAATGTCCTGCAGGTATTCATTGCCAAACATGGTCCAGGGGTCTCCGTAGGTCCCGCTGTCCACTCCGCTCCGGTCCCAAATTACGGTATTGCCGCTGATCTTCCAGCGGCCGGCGCCCGGAAACCGGTAAATATCCGAGAGAGAAGAAGAAGAAGAAGAAGAAATCACGCCGAACGACGCAAGGAACTTGAAATATTCCGCCGTGGGTTTGTACCAATAGTAGTCCTCCGTACACTCGAGATTATTTCCTTCGTGTTCCGGGCAATCGCCGCTGTCGCCGTAAAATTCAGAACCCTCAATATAATTATGTTCTACTTTCTCAAAATAGGGCTTACCACTGCTGTCTTTACCATTTAAAATGCTCGGGTGATTGTACGGGTCCATGGCGGCGATACGCAGCAGGGCATCTTTGAATTTTGTGACCATTTCGGTTTCGATTTTTTTGGCCGCGTTGTAATTTTCTTCGCTGATCTTGATGTTTTCATCGATCTTTATAATGGCATTGTCCAGCATCTCTTTAAGCAGCCGGTGCGACTCCGTAATCAATTTGCGCATGGCGTCGGTCGAAATCGACGCGCGGGTCCGGTCCCTTATCCCCGCGATATTAAGGTTCATTTGGTTCAATAGATCGGTCATGCCTGTGTAGGTTACGCCCGTCCCTCTTGAAAGAAGATTCTCTACCTCTTTGATCCGGTCCTCCAGGCTTTTAAGCGATCCATCATTGGGATTCAGAAATATCTCCAGATAAGTGGTGAATTCCATGGGAAGATTCTGGGCCGCGGGAGATCCCCTTGCGATGGGATTGCCGTCTTTGTCAAGGCAGGGTTGATCGGACTCCGCATCCATGCAAATCGAGACCCGCAACGCTTCTTTGAGAAGGGGTCCGAACTGCTTAATGAGTACGCTCTTAATCAGCGTGTACTGCTCGTTCACAGACTTCCAATACTTGCAGGCGGAAGGAAAACTCCCGAACTGGCCTTGGTTGGCCCCTCCCGCAGATGCGTCATCGCAAGCCTCAAAGCGGAAGGATATGGGGGTCTCATCGTCAATGCCCAGTTTGACCGCGGTCTCAGGATCCACGGCCGCGGCCATCACCTCATCCCAAAGAGGGCCGGTCCGCGTCGTCATCGTCAGATCGATCCACTGGGTCATCTGGTCGTACCATTCTGTGTAGTTATACTCAAATTGTTTTTTGACAAAGTCGGTCAGATCCGTATATTTATTTTCGTAGGCGTCATACTCCTCCGCATTAGCCCTATTTTCCCCGTTCCCTATGACCCGGTTGTAGTCCGCATAAAGCTCCAGCCATTGCGTCACAAGCCCGGAATACTGATCTATGGTTTGGTTAAAAAGCTCGGTCTGTTTTCCTGTGGAAAACCCGGTGCCCCGCCAGAATCCATAGGTGGTGTCCAGTTCGTTGAAAACATTTTCAAGCGACTGGGTCCACGGGGAGAAAAAGGTTGTCCTATCGACCGGTTCTCCGGCGTCCGCAGGAAGAATTCTGCCGAGCCAGGACTGGGTATCGATCAGTTTCAAAACTCCTGACGCATCATAGTAGAGGATCAAATTGACGGCATTCGCATGATTGGGATCCATATAAAGACTGACTTTCCATCCTCCGGGCAAACTAACGACCGATCCATTCGCTTTGCCGGTTGATACCGTAAAAACAGCGGCGAGCCGTTCTACTTTTTTGTTCCAGTATTCCCCTTCCTGGGCCTGATTCGGCGATTCCTTATTATAGGAATTGTATTCCTCGATCTGGCCCGAACCGGAAACCTGCGTACCGCGTACCCGCATAAACTGGATCGATGCCAAATCCTCGGTCAATATATCGGTGTGTTGGGCACCAAAAACCGATACCGTGAGCTTTCCGTAAGCGCCCCCGCAGTTCGAACAAACCGACGCATCTTTGAAATAGGGCTCTGAAGTGATCGCCGCAGGAAGACTATTGAACGAGACTGGCACCTGCTGGCCCGTCTTAGGGTCTGTCGTATAAGTAATGCCCAAATTTTCGGGCATCTTCGGAATGGAAATCTTTTGTCCGTTGAGTTGGGTGATCTCAACCGTTTCAGATTGGAGCGAGGGGTTCATGCCGAACATCGCGGCCTCCAGGGCCGTGCGGTTTCCGTTCAGATACCGGGACTTGGTCACCGAAACCAAAATTTCGCCGGTCTCAGCCTTAAACCAACTGTGAGTGATAAAATAATTTTTCGCTCCTGCGGTTGTCGTCCCTCCCGAGTAGCTAGTCTCATCCACGCCGCTTAGGACGCTGTACACGCGCCGGCCCTGCTCATCCAAGATCGTATAGCCGCTCTGAAGAACCTCGTCGCTTCCGTCGATCTTAACGGTCGTTTCCTCCTTGAGGGAGACTGATTGGTATCCAATAATGCGGGTATCATCCTGCGTGTCTTTGACTGGGAGGATGGTGAAGATTCCGTGCGTGGTGGTGACTTTGTGGTCCACAGTATAATTTTCGCTCAGGGACAGGGTCCAGCTGTCGGTCATCCGTCCCTCGGCATCAAACATATACTTGGTCTCCTGATAACTTCCCGAGGCGGACAGGCCGTTATAGGCATTGGGATTCAGGGGATCATATCCTGTACTCGTTTTGATCTTGGGTTTTCCGTTCTCATACTCGGTCCTGGATGAATAGGCCATGTCGCGGTCATTGTTTCCGAGCGTCTGACCAAGCTTGGGAAGCCCGTTTTCATAAGTGGTGAGTTCGGTGTATCCGACTTTGCTTGTCGCTAGGACTCCGTAAACCGCATTGAGAAGCGTTTTTTGGATGTCGCCGTCGGTTTCGTAATAAGTCGTGTTTTCGTATTCGGCGGTTTTTTGGAGCATATCTCCACTGTACTCAAACCGTTTTCCGTTGGCAAACCCGATCACTCCGAGCCGTTCCTCCACGTAATACTGGACGCTGTAGTCTTCGCTCGTCCGAATACCGAGGATAAAATCGTATTCGTTTCCCACCGTGACGGTCAACATGTCGATCGTCTTCCCGGGATAAAGTTCATTGAGCGCTGTATCGCGCCGTGCCGCCCTGTTGGGATCGCTTGTCCCCTGCAGCCCCTTGAAGGTTTGAAGCCGAATCTCTGCATGCGGCTGGTTCAGTAAATTTTGAAAATTCGCGTCCTCTTTATATTGATAGGTCGTGACCTTGAGACCCTTCTCAGGTTCTACGGTATAGCTGTCGTCAGCCAGAATGCCAAAGGCCCTGTACGTTCGTGTTTCCTGAATGCGGTCACTGCCGGCACGATAGGTATAGACAGTCTTGGACATGACAGGCCCTGTTTCCTGGCCCGGGGCATGATCAAGCATCAGGACATAATCAATCCGGGTTCCTCCCTGCTGCATGACCGTGCGGGAGGCGAGCCAGGTTTTGGTGCCGTCCTTCATCGCGGTCAGGAAGTCATTTTGGGTATCGAATTTATTCTGCGAGACAATCGCGGCCTTAAAATCCATATAAGCGTCCAAGGCTTCCAAGTTGCCAAGCTTTGTGTAACTGACAACGGATTCGGCCGTAGCCCCGTCTGACCTGAACCGGATCCCTCCGATCCGCTCACCTGCCGCATCAAAATAAGTTCTTTCCTCAAGTCCGCAGGCCTGTGGAACTCCGGAAACAATGCAGGATGTCAAATTTATCGTAATGGCGAACTGGTCCGCGGTCCGCGTGATCGTGGCCTTTCCCGCATAGGCATCGGTCCGGACAAGGCGCTTGGGTGTTTGCGCGGCGTCATAAACGTAAGACAAAGTGGTCTTGACTGTGGCGCCGTTTTCTTCATAAAGATAATTGGCCATCGCACTGCCATCGGCCCCCAGAAAGGTAGTGCTCTGCCGCCCCCTTTGGTCCGCGTTGATGTTCACCACGCGCATGAAGCCTTCCCGTCCCGAAACGGCATCAAGCCGGGCGGCATCCGCACCGTAGGTGTAAATCTGAACGGTTTCGCCCTTAGTATTTTTTACATAAATCATGTAGGAATCGGGTTCAAGGCTGCCGTCTGTTTTCTTGCGGTAATTGACAGCGCCCTGGGGCGTATTGGACCCATCGGATTCGTAATAAACCGTGCGGAGCCTTTTGTTCATCAGTTCAGACGATTCGGAGGGTGTCATAAAATAACCGGTCTTGTCCGCACGCAGGGCAACTTGAAAAGAGTTTACGGGATATTCATCCGAGTGGGTCATTTCTCCCTTGGTGTTGGCGTGCGGAATGGATTGGCCTGTGATTTCGATACCTGCATTTGGACCGGCGGTCTGATAGGTCTCGGAGGCCAGCGGGATGGTCTTCTGCGTGCTGGCAGCATCCGGGTTCACCTGATAATAGGTAGACTGGATGCGCTTTGCTTTATTGGCGTCCTGGTCCAGGGTGATATTCTGGAAGATCTGGGTGTTGAGCGTACTCTCGTGGTAAGTGTAGGTCCTGGAAAGCAGGATGTTTCCGCCCGGACTCATGAATTGAAGCGTGGCCGTGGATTTATTGGCGTCTGGACTAAAAACCGGATCTTGGGCCGTGCCCTGGGCCGCCGGCCGGTATGTTCCCTGAGAGATGATGAGGACACGCTTCTTTCCGTCCGGAAGCGGAGTCAGATCTTCCTGATACATATATTCCAGGACCATTCCGGTCACAGCCGACGGAGGCCACCCGGTCCCGCCCCAATTCAATGAGATATTGGAAACTACGATCCGCGATTTTTCCGTAAGGGTGATCTGGACCATCGCCTGGGTTTCGCCGTCCTTTTTGACAATGCAGGCTTCTCCCGCATTCGTGGGAACGTAGGTAATCCTGGACCAGACCAGCATGCGCTCGCGTCCGGCCGGGTCAGCCTCGATCTGCTGCTGCATCATATATTCAAGAGCGTTGCCGTCATTCTCAGGCGGCCATCCCGCGCCGTCCCAGTCCTTGGAAACATTTGTGATAATGATGGACCGTTGGGAGGTCACGGTAATCTGCACAATCGCACGGGTCTTCGCCGTGTTTTCGCCTTTTTCATCCACATCGGAACGGACCAAGGTCCGCTTCCGGTTCCGCGCATCCCGTGAAAGCTCCTTCATCAGGCTGCGGCTCTTCAGGGTCGCGAAGTCACTCGCCGTATATTCCTCAAGCAGCGTCATCCCGTCATCCATTTCCGTCTGGTCCATGTACTTCTCGGCCTTGGTCACATCCCAGTCGGCCTTCAGGCCCGTGATGCTTCGGGTCTTCTTGTGGACCGCGCCTTTGCCGTCGTCCAGGTCCACGGGATCCAATTCCTCACTGATACTCCGCCTCAGGATCTGCGTGAAGGCCCCGTCCTTGTATTCGATCACCCGCGCCTTCTTCTCCGTCTCCTTCACCTGCCTCAAAAACTGCGTCTCCGGCCCCTCTTGCCATGAGGAAGTCAGATTCGTCTTGACCCGCGTCACCTCGTGCTTCCCGCTCAGCCCAAACTCCGTCCCTTCAACATTTACTTCAATCATTTGCATCAAAAATTTGTTCTCACCACCAGTCCGGGCCGAGAAACTCTTCCGGTCACTGGCTACCGTCACGTCCGTCCAGATTAAATTGAAACCGGTCTCCACACCCTGATCGTTCTTCTCCTTCGCCTGCGCAC
>Ga0209507_1000427_pt1 | contig 47684 bp, 48 predicted proteins | sample AD_UKC028_MetaG_FD_184414 | JGI IMG/M metagenome (GOLD analysis project Ga0209507, IMG submission 184414) | Active sludge microbial communities of municipal wastewater-treating anaerobic digesters from USA - AD_UKC028_MetaG (SPAdes) (version 2) | ecosystem: Engineered > Bioreactor > Anaerobic >...
GAACGCCACGTCAAAGAATAAAAATCCGAAGCCCGCGACCCAGAGGATCCCAAATATTAGGGATTCCTCCGTCCACACGATCGCCGATGACACGAGCCACACCGCAAGACATGTCAGGAGCGAAACCGCGCCCAGAAAAAGCGCGGTCCTGGTCTCCGGACTGAGCGGAAAGCGGCCTTTCGGGATCGCTCGCGAGGATCTCACGCTCTATCCTCCTCAAGATCCTCAATGCCCTTCTCCTGAAGAGTCTCTATTGCCGCGGGTTTAAAAGCCCGGGTCCGTTCAAGACGCGCCATTTGTATCCGGTATTCCGCGATCGCCTGCACGGACGCCGCACGCGCCTCCTCCAAAGCGATAAAAGATCCGAGAAGTTCCCCGGCACCTTTATCGCCCGTTACGAGACGCGTTTTCTCGTTCTTGTAGTTCTCCTCATTCTCTTTGAGAAAAGCGTCCGTCATCCGGATCTTCTGGCGCAGAGCTCTCGCTTCGTGGAAAAGGCACCGGATCTCCTTTTCATGCTCCCGGATGCGAATATCCTCGGCCCATTTGGTTTCCTCGATCTCCTGCTCCTTCGCGCGGATCTTGGAACCAAGCCGGCCAAAATCCCAGATGTTCCATTTTCCTTCGATCCCCACAATCACGCGGTTCGTGTCCACGTACACGTCCCGGACACTGTTCCACCGCGTTGAGAGGCTGAGTTGCGGGAATCTTTCCGCCTGCAGAGAGCGTTTCTCCTGCTGTTTCGCCAGGATCTTTAGAGACCCTTCCTTGTAAACCGGATCGGTTTCACGCGACGCGCCAAGAAACGACTCGAGCCCGCTTTCAACTTCCTGAATGGTGCCGTACGTCTGAAGCTCAAGGACTTCTCCTTCCCCGATCCCCACCGTTTCCCGTAAGACCGTAAGCAGGTAGTCGTAGGTCTCCTTGTGCTTCACGAGCGAATGCTTCACGCTTTCAAGATGCGCTTCAACCTTGAAAGATTCAAGGCGCGGCATCATCTCTTTCCCGGAAAGCTTCTTGATCCGCTCGCACTCGGCTGTAAGCTCCTTCACCTCTCCCTGGGCGATCCTCGTGAGCTCCTTTTCCGCAAGGACCTGCGCATAAAGGACCCGCACCGCAAGTTCCAGATCGAGTTTTGCTTCTTCGAGTCGAAGTTTCTCGATCTCGTAGACAGCGCTCTGTCTCCGCTTTTCCGCGACCGCTTTCCCGCCCTGAAAGATAGGTTGCTCGATCCCCGTATCCAGGTAGGCAAGGAACCGACGCTCTCCCGTAGCAGCGCCCGCCTGGACGTCTGCCTTGAGCTTCGGAAAGAACTCGGCAAGCGTCCCTTTATAAAGGGCCTCCTCCTTCCCAAGACGCGCGAGCGCGCGTTTTATCTCGCTTGCGTCCTTGAGCGCGTTTGAGACCGCTTCGTTGATGCTAAGAAGCGCCCCAGACGGCCGAAGCACTACCGATTCCGCAGCATACGAGCTCGTGGACGCCGTCAGGACCAATACCGCGAGTCCAAAACAGGCTGTTCTCCTCCAAAACGTTTTCCCCTCCTTGAAACACTTCGTCATGAGTCTTCCTCCTTTGTCTGGTCTCTTTGGGAAATCCAGCGTTTCCGGATCACTCCGGTTTCTGTTCTTCCGCCAGTTTCGCCCCGAGTTCCGCGACACCTTCCTGGAAGGCCTTGAAATGCCTCGGAAGAATGCTGATCCCGCGCTTCGCGGCGAACACTTCGTCGTTTTCTTCGTTTTTCACGAAGAAGCGGATGTCTCCACGCAGTTTTCCATTCACCTCCACCACCGTGAAATGCAGTTCCTCCCCGCTCCGCGTCGGGACAACGCGCACTCTCTCTTTTTCAACAAAACCCTTACTCTTTTTTTCTTTGTCCATTTTTCTCTCCTTTTTATTTTGATTTACACGGCTTCAAGCAGAAAAACAAAGATCGGCTTTGAAGCCTCCGCTGTGACGGACTTTTCGACGTTCACACTTCTTAAATTCCTTCGCGCCTCATCCGAAAGCCCCTGCGCGACATTGAGCTCCAGTTGGTCCTGCATGCTGAAAGGATCCTGCGACCGGCCTCCCAGAAATAGCGCGCCCATAGAAAGGACGGACTCCCCGATCGCTTTCACGATCTTCATGTCGGTTTGCTTTTCAACCTTCCCCTTGATTCCCGCAGCCCCGTCTTCGGAGAGAGCGAGCGCGTTGACCCGGATCTCACGCCCGTCCGGAAACACCAGGAGATGGAACCGGACATTGATCCGGTCAAGGGACTTCAGAACGTTCGCCTCCCCCAGGAATTTCGAGCCTTTAGGGAGCAAGACCTTGTCCCCGGCCGTAAAATCCTTTGAAAGGACCGCGACTACGGGCGCGTTCACATTAAAACTGAACACGCGTTCCCCTAAATACGCAGGGATCTTGGTCCCGGATGCGAGCCCGAGCTTTTCTTTCTCGGGTTTCCCGGTCCTCGGCTGGGGCTCCCGCTCCGCCTCTTTCTTCAAAAGAAAGACACCCATGGCGCTGTCGAGTTTTCGCTTCTCCCGGGGTAACACTTTCAGCGGTTTTAGGGACTCCACCGTCTGCTTGGGCCGTGAAGACGCGCCGATCGCGCGTTCCATAAAAGCCGTGGTCATCGCCACCCGGTTCTCTTCCGGAGCTTCCGGTCGCTGGACTTTCTTTTTCGATGCCTTATGCCCCAGGCTCAGGAGCGCCGCCGCGATAAGAAATACCGCCAGCACGACCAGCAACTTTACCCATCCTTTCTCGAAATAACTCCTGATCGAGAACCAGGACTTTTCCGGCTCTTTCAAGGGTGCCGAGAATCCAGGTTCCGGAGGAGCGGGCGGAGCTTTTTTCTTTTTGAAGCGCTCGAAGAATTTGATCATTCGAACCACCGGAACCCTTTGATCTCGATATCCCGGCCCGTGCCCAGCTCCAGAGCGTCCTCAAAAATACGGAAGACCGGTTTTTGACCTTTCCCGAGAGTCCGTGGATCGAAAACGATCACGCCGTAGACGTAGCTATCGGGCTGGATGACTTTGGAGATCTGGAGTTCGGACGGGAATTCGATATTCCCGGATTCCTGGTTCTTTACGAGGAGTTTCCGCTCGTACTCAATGGCACCCACGGTAGCCTTGAGCGGTTTGTACGGGGTCTTCGAGTAATTCAGGACCGAAAACCTCAGGTAACCTTTATCCGCCATCCGGGAAAGCGAAAGAAGATTGACCTGCACCTCTCCTTTTGTGGTCGATCCTTTCAAGGTGATGGACTGCACACCGGAAGCCACTTTCTCCTTCAGCTTGTCTTCGGAGAGTTTCTCTGCTTTCTCCTCAAGCTTCGCTTCCTTCTGCTGGTAGTCCTCTTTAATGACCGCGGCCTTTTCTTCCACCTTCTTCTCAAAGGCGTTCTGGACGAGGGATTCGTCATCCTGAGGCAGTCTGTAATCGAGCACGAAATCCGCGGTCTCAGGCGCTCCCGTCGACACGTCAAAGGCGAGCCTTCCCGACTCCGTGATAATGATCAGATTCGTCCTGGCCTCCGCGTCATCCGTGACGGGCTTCACCAGAACCTGCCGTTCGTAGACCTCCACCTTGAATAACTCCTGATCCCCGACAAACACCTTGAGCGCGGGCTCAGGGAGATCGATCGTGGAGACGTATCCGAGCGCCGTCTGAAGCCGGTACGCGACGCTCGATCGCATGGTCACTTTGTAGATATTCTTAGTCGAGCGCCGGAGCTTATTGAACGTTTGCCGCTCTTTCAGGCTCGAATCAGCCGTTTCCGCCTGTTTTTCCGGCGGCTCCGGCTTCGCGTCTTCCGCCAGCGCGTAAACAGGCATTAGAAAAAAAGCCAGGATCGTTGTGTAAAGTAATGTTCGTTTCATCGCTTGTTATCCTCCAGTCGGTTTAAAAGAATTTCTTTGTAATCCTCCACGAGCAGTCCCGAAGGGGCCGAGAGGCTCCTTGGGATTTTCTTTAGGACCAGTTCGGATTTAAGAAGCGAGGCTTCTCGGTAATCGGGGTCCTTGTAGCTTTTAAGCGTCCGCACCCAGACAAGAGAAACGAGAACATGTTCCGGGGTTTCGCGTTCGATCTTTTCCTCCTTGAACTCAAGCACCGCCGAGAGCTTCGCCTCCTCGATCCTCGCGAGGATCCCGGACTCGATCAGATTGCGCTTAGCCGCGGATTGGAATCGTGCGCTCATCAAATTCCACGCCTCGGCCATGTCCCGGCTCACGGTGTAGGCGTTGTACTCCGCATAACGCTTCACAAACGTCCTCGCGAAATAAAGGATCTCAGGGCCAGACGGTGCGTTATGAGCGGCAAGGTCCGAGATCGCTTCGGCTTTCCCCACCTCATCCACCCGGATCACGACTGGCGGGCGTTTTGCGAGCACAAAAGCTCCGAAGATCGCGAAGAAAAGAAGGCATAGCAGCACGAGGCTCGCAAGTTTCAGGAACTCAAGCTGCGCTTCGAGGTCCCCGAAAACTTCGTAGTAACGCCTCCCCAGGTTCTCGAGTTTTGTCTGGAATCGTGTTTTCATTTGTAGTTCGTCCCTCCTCCTGCCGGGGCAGGCTTGTTTTGCGGGGGTCTCGCCGGCATCGTGACGTATTTGGCGATGAACGCGGTCCCGATCCCCACCACCGCGGACCCGAGACCGCTGATACTCCCGCTTGAAGTGATCTGGTGCGAAATGAGCGGCACTGAAATGAATAGAAGAATGAAAAGAACATTCGCCGCGATCACCGCCGCGGCGTTCGTCTCCTCAGGAAGATAGATCGCGATCACGTTCATGACGGAGATCACCTTCATGAGGATGGATAGCACGACGGTCCAAAGCGATACGGCGACGAGACTTCTCAGCCAGAAGACAAGGCCCTGACTTGTGGATTTGTAGACCCCGAACGCGACAAGGACCGGACCAAATACGTAAAGGAGGGAAAGGAACACGAACCTAAGCCAGTTCAGGACCCCAAGCGCGATCAGCGCGACTATATAGGTCAAATAATTGAGGATCGTCAGAATGATCCGGGTGTCGAATCCCCCGAGGTCTTTTTTCTCCGTGATCTCCCGAAAGACCGTCTTAATCACTTCCTGGAATTCCTCATGCGGAAGGATCGCTTTGGCGAGCAGGTCCGTCCCGTAGACGATCCATACGAAGAAACGCTCGTAAAGGATCATGAGCCCCACGACAAGCACGGCCCGGATAAAAAGGCCTTTATAATCCGAGCGGTCTTTCATCACGAGAAAGTTCTCGTGCAAGACCGCCGCAATGAACATGAGCGGAAAGATCACGGACGCGGCCGAGGCCGTCACGCCGTAAGCGGAGGTGAAAAGATCCGGGATCTGAAGAACGTTCGTGAAAAGAAATCCCTGGTTCGTCATCGCCACTCCCCGCCTGACGCGTCCAGGATGCCGTCCAGATACTCGCCCGTGTCCTTGATGAAACGGAGACGCTCCCTCTCAGCGTCCTTTTCGCGGCGCGATACCTGCTCAATCTGAGTAGCCTCAAGCTCGAGAAGTTTCGCGATCGATTCCTGGGTTTGCTGTCCGAGAACCATCAGTTCCGCAGCTCCCTGGGCCTGAAGTCTGACCGCGCCTTTCGGGCTCGCGGTCTCCGCCTGGGCCTGGATCTGACGGGCCGCGTCCCGGAGATCTTTTCCTCCCTCGCGGATCTGACTTGCCAGTTGAAACGCCTCAACTACTTGCATCTCTTCGAACGGGATATAAGGCCTTTGGTTTCCTTCAGGGATCGCGCCGGTCACGGCCTCAAGCGAGGTCCGGAGGTCTTCGGCGCTTCCCCCCGTCTGAAGGATCTCGATCTGAGGCGTCGTGAAAATCGCGTCCGAGAAAACATCCCGGATCCTGGTTCTCATGGAATCAATGAAGTCACGAACGGGATCGCCTTTGACGAAATTCAGGATCTCATCGAAGCCCGCGTGAAACCGGAAAAGCTCAAGGGTCTGGGTTTTCAGCTGGTTCAATCGTTCGGCGGCAAGCATGAGGTCCTGCGCAAAACTGCTGTTCAGGATGGAATTCTGAAGCTCCTGCAGGGCCGCGTTAATGGCGTCAAAGGTCGGCATCGCGGCATGGGCGGAAGGGGCATAAACGGCCGCAAGAAACAGCAAAAGAACGAGAACCGCAGCCCGCTTACGCATGGGAGGCCTCCTGCCGCGGTTTTGACGCGCCGCCAGGGAACAAGCGGGCTAGCGTTTCAAAGATCTCCAGGTTCGTTTTGAGAGGCGACGCGGCCCGAAAATCCGTTTCCCGGGCCAGATCTGCGGGATCCGTCGTGGCGATCCAGTACTCGAGAGGGTTCGGTTCCACTTTCGCGATCACCCCATGATCGTCGAACTTGATAAAGACCTCCGAATAATGCCCCGGCCGGACCTCGAGTTCGCGGGCGGCAAGGATCTCGTTCTCGTTAAGACCGAAGGAGGCGAGCTTTTCGTGACCTTTTTTGAGGCGCAGGATGTATTTGACGGGAGAGTTATTGACCATCACGCCCGAGATCTTCGACTCCAGAAAATCCTCCGGGTTCTGGCTGATGGAAAAAACGCCCGCGTTCAATTTCCGGGCCGTGCGGTAGAAGACTTCCACGAGCTCAGTCCCCTGGGATTCCTTGAGAAGCTGCCAGCATTCATCGAGGACAAGGATCTTTTTGATACCGAGATTCTCGAATTTCCGTTTAAGAGCGAAAGGAATGATGAAAAGCAGGATCTCCTGAAGCTCGGGATACCGGGAGATCTTACGGAGATCGAAGACCGTGAAGCGCGCGTTAAAGTCGAAGGCGCCTTTCCGGTTCAGGATCTTTCCATACTCGCCCTGGGTAAAAAGAGAGAGTTCTTTGGAAAACTGGTAGGCTTTCCGCTTGTCCTCCTCGTCTCCGTTCGACAATTCCCGGAGCCCTCGCTCGATATCGCCCAAAAGAGGCGCCTCGTCTTCACCGAGACCGCAGTAAACGTCCCGAAGAACGCGCTCCAGGATCATTTTTTCACTCGCCGCCCACGGCCTTGCGGGGGCGATCATTCTCTGGAGAAGTTCTTTCAAAAACTGAAGGAATGTGGAGTCGGCATCCCCTTCCTTTGGGAAGAGAGCTGACTTGGAAGGAAAGGGATTCAGCGCATAGTTTTCCGAGCACTCCACTTCAAAATAGGCGCCCTTGAGCGCCTGGGAAAGTTTCCGATAACTTCCGCCAAGATCGATCACGATCACTTCGTGCTCTTTGGCCGCCATAAGGAAATGAAGCAGCAGGTAGGATGTGAAAAACGATTTCCCGGCGCCGGTGGAACCCAGCATCACGGAATGTTTCGCCGTGAGCTTCGGATCAAAAAGATCAAGGGAGAGGGGCTCATCCCTCCAGGTTTTAAGCAAAATACCGCGCCCTTCCGTTCCCCTCCAGCTCCCCTGCACCGGCAAAAGATGCGCCGCGGCGCCGGACGGAACGGGAAACGCGAGAGGGTTCTCTTCCCCCTGGATCGGAAGGAATGTCAGAAACAAACGATCATGATTCATGTGATCGACGATCCCTTCAGCGCCGCCGAGCCTGCGGAACGCGCGCAAAACATTCGCCGATCGATCGCTCACCGCTTCCCGGGTCTTTCCTTTGACCAGCACGGCAAGCGAAGCGTAAAGGATCTTGTCCCAGGTGGCGGCGAGCTCGCTTAAAAACTCGTCGGCCTCCCCGGCCTTCGCGACCGCCTCATGGTCGCGGCTTCGCGAAAAGAAGTTCTTTGCCCGCGCGTAATTCCCTTCCCGCTTGATCCGGGCTTTTTCTTTTTCCTGATCCGGGACTTCGAGCGTAAGCGTCAGGAGATGATCCCAGCCGAGTTCCTTTTCAAAATCACGAATGGATTTAAGGGTCGTTTCCTCGGGCAACGCGCTAAGATTGATCCCTTGATGAAAATAATCATTCAGATAAAAAGCGCCGTAATCGGAGACCGGAAGGTTCAAAAGAAGACGCGACCGGAGGCTTGCGCGTTCCACGCCATACGGCACAGCCCTCTGGAGCCTTTCAGCGGAGGCGTGCTGTCCGGTAACGGAAGGATTAAGCAATTCGTAGAGATACCCGGCGGTTTCCCGGTCGAGCATGGGCCGCACGCCAAATCCGAGCGCCTTCAGGCCTTCCGAGACCTCCCCGGACACCGAATAAAGGGCCTCCTTCGTTTTCTCAAATTCAATCTCGGAAGCGCAGTGCGCCTTTTTTCCGAAAGCAATGGAGATATCAGGAAGCCAGGATGTCCTTGTTTTTTTCTTGTGCGGAGAGACCGAAACAAACAAAAAGAGCTCTTTTTTAAAAAACGGGTGCTGCCGCCAGAACCGGACCTTGGACGCGGCAAGCGTCCGGGAAAGAGGATCCTCGCCGGAAAGAGAGTCCCGGTAGCCGTTCAAAAGGGATTCATCGCCTTCCCGGGACCTTGCGATGAAATGCAGGACCGCTCCTTCGGGGAGCGCGTTCAGGAATTTCCGCGTCCGGTTCTCGAAATCCGCGATCGTCTCGTCGGCCTGAAGCAGGATATCCCTGGGCTCGATCGAAAAACCCATCCCCAAAACGCCGGTAACACCGATCAGGATGCCGTTTTCGATCCTGTAGAGATCGATCTGGCGGAAGAAAGGCAGCCGTGACTCTCTTTGGATCAGATCCCTCATTTTCGTCAGGAATGAAACGCTCATTCGAAGATCTCCTTTTCGGTTTCCCGCTGCATGGGATAGCTTTGGGGACGGACGAGAAATCCCGCGACGGATCCCGTCCAGTGCGGGGGCTTGTTGTTTTTATAAAGGCGCAGGAAAAAATAGGCGCCGAGAAGAAGCGCCGTGTTCACGACAAGATTCGCCGAGAGCATGAAAACGAGAAGGAAGACGGCCAGGAGCAGGAACAGGTCGAAAAATTCAAGCCCGAAGATCCTGTTTGTCGTTCTGATCTTTCTGAACCACTTCACGGTGTTCTTCATTTTTCCCCTTAAAAACGCGTGATGCTCTGAATAAAATCCAGGACCGCCCGGGCCAGCATGATGAGAGCCCCTCCTCCCGCGGCAAGAGCGCCGCGCTGCATCCCGCGTTCATCCCCAAGTGCCATGGAGACACCCGCGACCGCGATCCCGATCACAAGCACTCCCGGCCCAACCGTCCGGATCAGAAAATCGCCGATCCCCGTTAAAAAGGAATCGAGGTCTGACTCCGAGCTTGCCTCCGCGAATGCAACGGTCGCCTGGAGCATCAAAAAAGATGCCGGCAGCACGATCCTTAAAATCTTCTGTCTGAATTGTTCGTTCATTGTTTCCCTCCCCCTCGGTATCAGGAGGGGGTGTGCTAACGGCGGTTAAGGCCCTCAAGGCCTTGATTCCGCATAAGCGGTGCCGCGCACCCCCCTCATGGGACACTGAGTTAAGAAAGGGTCGTTCAATGTTTGCGAACATTTTTATAGCGAAAATATTTTTTCACGAACACGCTGGATGACCCGTTCGACGCTTCGCCGACCCTTTCCGAACCTTTCCGCGATCTGGCCCGTCGAAAGCCCCTCTGCGAAATAAAGCTTCAGGAAGAGCTTTTGTTTTTGGGTGAGACGGGCAGACCTGGATTTTTGCAGGATCGTCTGGTACTCCCGGCGTTTTGAGAGAGCGCGCGCAACCACAAGGTAGAGGATCTGGCGAAACCTCCGGACCGTCATAGGCGCGATATCCAGCAGACCGGCAACCTCGCGATTCGGCAGGTTGCACACAAAACACAGCTCATATACGAGCCGCTGCCGTTTTGTCAGGCCGGTATTCCGGATGAACCGGCGCAGATGCCGGAATGAGTTTCTCGCCGTCGCACGCATAGAAACGGCGGCCTCATCATCTTCTAATTCGTCCGCGGGCGACCTTGAAAGAGACGCCATCTCTTTTTTTACTTCGCGTTCAAACGGATCGAGACCCGGCATCTGCCCGGCATCTTCGACCCGCATGAAATCGACCGCGTCTTCAACCGCGCGGATCCGCTTGCGCTTCCCGTTCTCCTCCCCGGATCTGTTCTTTTCGAATTTGTAACGCATTTTTCTCCTCGCTTTCCGCCGCGCGGGGACAGGAACGAGAAGAAAAAAAGCGGACAGCGCGAAAGAGCCGTCCGCTTAAAAAACACGCCAAACCAGGAATGAACACACCTTGGGCGTGCGGAAAAACAAAAAAAGATTTTTATGGGGAGAAGGTGTTACGTGGGATACTTGAAAGGAGGCGGGCTGAAATGGACACACGCCAAGCGTGACACGGAGACTCTCCGCGCTGCCGCCCGTTCCAGCCCCTAAGCGGCACTTGGGGGTAATCCGGATCGAGACGCCGCGCAATGGGCGTCTGCCCCCGGGCTTACCTCTCACGGCCGGGGTTCATGCCCCACCGCAAGGTGTCATGCGCGCGTTCAGCAGGAAGGATCCAGTGAACGCCGCGCAACAAATAGATCCGGCTCGGTTTGTCCGGATCGTGGTTTAAGCGTACCCAATGGACCCTGGCGGGTCAAGGAGATGGCAAAATCAGATAAAAAATGGAAGAACATCTTTTAGCAAAACCGATCAACTTCGCGGGATCCTCTCTGGCGGAACGACGCGGAAAATCACAGTCCCGGAATGATCCCCGCCCGGTGAGTCTTTTTGATCGTGTCGATCATTCCCGCGTCAACGCCCGCAAGACGCGCAAATTCCGGCCACATGGCCACGGCTTCAGCCACCTGCCCCCTGATCGCCGCCGCGTCGCGGATATCGTACTCAACCGCCGGCGCTTCCAGGTCAGAAACAGAAAAATCGTTCCTCTTCCCGTTCACGCTCATTTGGTGACGGTTCGTCCACGGGCCTGAGGGATTATAAGCCCACACAAGATCGAACGCCGGTGCAAGCCTCCATGTCCCGTCCCGGCCCATCAGAAAATCGATATTCCGGGTATGATCGTCTTGGTTGCGGGCCAGCACGTTAAAGACCATGCGCCGGTACATTTCCTGAAGCGAGTCGTGACCAAGGTTGAGCTTCAAAATAACGCCGAACGCTTGCTCATAACCATATTCCCCCGCGGCATTGAAATCATAGTGCGCGATCGCGCAAAGCGACTGAACGTGGATCTTTCCGCCCTGTCCGTCACGGTCAAAGCGCCGCGTCATGAAATGCGCTCGCCCGCCTTCCTCGAGAAGCCGTGAAGAACTCATCGTGATCCCGGCTTTTTGGGCCATCAGATAATAAGCGTATTCAATGCGTCCGAATCCCTTGGGATCCCCGAGAGACTGGTCTTGAACGCCGTCAAACTTCAGTATCCAGGGTTCAAAACCCTCGGGAAAACCGACTTGCCCGGAGCGGACATCACCCGTCTTCGGGTTCCAGGCAATGACCGCCTTGGCTCGATTCCCTCCCGCCGAAGACCCGACGCGGATGATCGTCGTCAGGGCGTTCCCCTTGTCTTTCAAAAAATTCGCCGTCAGTTTTTCTCTTTCATCGAGGATACGGGAAACGAGATCGACAAGTTCGTCCATTTCGAGCGGGACCGATTTTTTCACGCGTTCCAGGGCGGGCTGGAATTCGAGGGCGCCCATGGCCCGCGTCCCCATATAGCACAAGCGCTCCACGGGAGAAAAATCAGCGGCCGAACGGCCTTGTCTCGCGAGCCACAGATCGATCAGCTTGTTGCCGAACCGGTCCGGCAAAGCGTCCGCCAGCATCCCGGGAAGCCCGTGAAAAGTTCCTTCTTTAAGGCTGGGAAAGGAGTAGATCTGACTCCCAAGAGGCATCACGATCGGAGAGACCTGGAGACCTTTTTTGACGAACGCGGGATCGTACTCAAAATCCGCGCATCCACGCTTTTCATTCCACGCGACAGCTCCGACATTGTCGCCCCAGAGTTTGACCGTCGCCACTTCCACGCGTGCCGCGCGTTTCATGATCCGCCTCTCTTGGAACGCCCGATCTCTCTGTGCCCGGAAGCCCTCAGACGTTCCTTCCCTTTCAGTTCCGCCAAAGCAAGCGGACTGGGGCCGGGTTCAGGAAACAATTGCCCGATCGTCTCGATTAAGCCTAACGCCCGCAAAACCCGGATAAATCCTTTCGTAGTCGAACTGCGGCCGCTTTCCATGCTCTGGACCACTTTTCGCGCGACACCGGCTTTGCGCATAAGTTCCTCTTGAGTGATATTCATGGCCAAACGGCGGCCCTTGATCCTGACGCCTAATTCCGCAAGAACTGCTTTGTCATTCATGGCTGAAAAGTCCATATCCAGATCCTCCTCTCTTTCCGTTTTCCTGACATAAGCATACCCGAATCTATTTAAAATTGCAAGCTTTTATGCATCTTTTTGGATGCAATATTATATAATTTATTATATAACGCCTCTTATTAGAGGCATTACCGCATACAAAAAACGGCATTTTTGGAGACTGGTTGCGTTGCAACTCTTTTAATTACAATGGGATATGGAAAAAGGCGGAGCCGGATTAGCGCTAACCCAACTCCGCCTATTTCACTTTTTGCGGATCTGACGCGATACCCTTTCAAATGTCCGGACACCCGTCTCGATCTTTCCTGGGACCGCTTCCCATCCTTGAGTTTTCGCCACAACACAGTAACAGGGCGCAGAAACAGCCGCAGGTTGGGAAAGGCCTGGAACCGGATCGCGCGTGAAAATTTTCCAAACCGAAAACGCGGGCCTCCAAAGGAATGTCGCAAAAAAGATCCACGGCAGAAGCCATAATCCGTAACGAAGGGCGCAAAGACACGTCTTCACGACCCAAAACAGGACGCTTTTGTGGAACTGAAGCATTCTCCTGATCTCATTTTTCAAAAGATCCTTTTCCATAGATTACTCCTCCTCCAGGCGCGCTATCCCGGCATCCGGCTCCCGTGATTTCACAAGCAAAAGATTGACCGCGTCTTTTGCCGTGTATTTCAGATTGTGCAGATGCAGATCCCCGGTCTCGGGATCTTTCAATTGAGCGGCGATACTGGCTTTATGGACGGCCATATAGTCGAGCTCCCGGGTGCTAAATTGATTTTCAAATTGCTTGATCCATTCACGCAAACTCACAAACTGCCTTTTGTCCTTACTATGATCGCTCATGGTTTCTTTTCCTTTCTTTAATACCGCGAAGGGCGGAGGTCCGGGCCTCCGCCCCGCGCGGCGATTTGATATTGCGCCTCGGAGATTAGACCCCTGACAACTGGAAGAGATCCCCCATCTTTCCGCTGTCCCGTTCTAAACAATCGAAACTGCAGGCTTCGCACATGACCCTGCGGCTCATGTCGTCATAGAAAAGCTCCTCCGCGGCAAACTCAACGCCGCAAACCGCGCAGGGGATCTTCGAACGCTCGTTCATTCCGGCCCCGTCCAGAAGACCGAAATCCTGAAGTTCGTCAAAGGAGAAAAAACGCGGCGGGCGCTGGCAGTGAAAATCATCTTCCGTCCATCCCGGCCCCGCATATGGTTTCATCGCGCACGGGACCTTTTTCATCCGGCTTTTGGAATTGAAGTTCCTGACGTCCGCGATGTAGAGATGATCCTCCAGGATCGCCCAGACGGAGCCCTGAAGACCGTTTCGCGCAAGGGCGTACTCGAGGTGCTCATGATCGCTTGACCAAAAGAGCGTCGTAAGACGCGGAACATACGCGACATGAAGCGGCCTTTCATTGTTCCGGATAAGAAAGAGCCGCCAAGGGTCGCCTTTGAGAGCAAACCCGAGCGCGAAATCCCCCTCCATCTCCGTAAGTTTTGAGGCCATGCCTTTCACGCTCGCTTCCCCGTCAAGCACCCGGAAGATCGCTTCGCTATCGACCGGCGTCTCCGCCGTTTTCGAATATTTCTTGAGAAGCGTTTCCCGGTTCATGAAATGCCCGTTATGCACCCCGAGGAAATGCTCCGTCTCGAAGGGATGGCAGTGTTTGTTCTGCACGTCCCCGATCGTCGCAAGACGGGTGTGCCCCAGGCAGATCTGCGTCCTGTCCGTGATCTCGCGGATCATCCCCTGGAAACGTTTCGTCCTGAGAAGTTTCCCCGAAGGCGCCGCTTCCTTAAAGAGCGTCCACTTGGACGGTGACAAGAGCGCGATCCCGGTCCCGTCCTTTCCCCTTTCTTCATTCTGAAAAGCAAGGTCCATGACCATCCCCCGCAGCTTGAAACGCTCGAGCACGCTTAAGGCCCCTTCTTTTTTTGCAAAACCGTAGATTCCGCACATGGCAGTCTTCTCCTATTGTTGTTAAGTGATTGTTTTTATTCTGAATTCCGGGGCGGGACTTAAGCGGCGGGATGAAGCAGCCGTTCGGGATGGAACTTCTGGACGCGTTCGCGCACATACCGCGCGATCTCGGGCGTAAGGCCGAAGAACGCCGTGAACATGTCGAGAAGTTCCGGGAAGGTCCCCGGCTGCGGCATCCGGACCTGTTTGATCGCCTGGGCCTTATCCACGATCGCCTGACAGATCACGATGAAATTCGTGATCTTAAGAGCGTTCAAGGTCCCGGAGTGATAACGGAACTCGAGAGAGCGCCGGTAAAACCACGAGTGGATATTGAGCCCGTAATAGCGGGAGTGATGGTACTTGGACTTGAGGTCGACCCTCCGGCTCCCCCTGGGGCCGTACCAGAGCCTCTTGAGCGCCTCCTCATCTTTCGCGCCGATCCGGAACCTCGATTTCGGGAACCTCTCGAGAGGCACGGAGTAGCTTCCCTCATGACGGGATTCCGGCAGCATGGCGTAAAGCACCGGCTCGAAATATCTCGTGATCTTAAGGAGCTTCTTGATCTCCGCGCAGCCGAGATCGCGGCCGTCGATATGCACATGAAGCCCGCAGTCGCGGTTCACGAAATATCCCCAGCCCTGAAGACCGCCGGTGAATTTCCGGATCGCCTGGAATCCTTCGTCGCCCTGAAGGATCGGGCTCACATACTCGCGTCCGTTATCCCCGAGAGATCCGTCCGTCACCTGCTGCCAGTTCTCGAGCCTCTCGGACGGCAAATGATCCGCGTCCTCTTCCATCACGGCCTCGATCTCGATCCCGTATTTGCGCGGGGAGCGGCACTCGATAAAACTGCCGCCGGAAAACTCCTGGTACCGCGGAAGGCTTTCTTCTTCACGGTGGTCCCAGCAGTCATCGCAAAACGGTTCGTTCTCCTCGTTCCGGAAACAGGAATCGGGACTCACCTGGTCCTGACACGCGCTGCAATGGGTCACGCGCTCGCTGAAGCAGCTTTCGCAAAAATCCCTGTCGTGCAGCTCGGAATAATACGAGCGGTCCGACCGGATGTAGGCCTCGCAGCCCGAACAAAAGCGGAAGCATTCGTCAAAACACTTCCCGCAATAGATCCCGCCATCCGCTTCCGTCATGGCGCTTCGCGAGAACGTTCCCTTGCAGTGGTCACAAACCGCCGCCAGCTCCTCAAAACAATCCCCGCACAATGTCTTGCCCGCGTGCTCAAGGCATATATTCTCCGGTTCTTCTTTGCCGCAGTTCGAGCAGATTTTCTTTACGGAAACCTCCGGCGCCTGCAAAACCTCAACATTCGTGCTCATGGGACATCTCCTTTCCGAGTTAAATAAAATGGGGCGGCATCCCCGTGAGGGATACCGCCCCGATCTGTTTTTTTTGAACTTTGTCAGGCTGAGTCTGGAGCGTCAGGCCTTCTTGCTCCCCCTCGCTTCCCAGGAACTGCGCAGCACCATCAGCTCCGATGTGGCGTCCAAAGCCGCCATCGTCCGGCCAAGACAGAGCCGGCCGCGATAGCGGATCTCCTTTTCAAGGGACCTGAGAATCCCCAGAAGTTTCTGGTGAACGCTTTTTTTCAGAATCATTCGCATGAGATGGATCTCCTTTTAGCTGTCATGTTTTTAAAGCTGGCTTCGTTCCGAAAAACTGAAGTACTGGTTCTCGCCGATGATGATGTGGTCGAGGATCCTGATCGAGACCGTCTGGCAGGCCGTCTTGATCTTCTGGGTGATCTCATAATCCTCGCGGCTGGGTTCGGTTTTCCCGGAAGGGTGGTTATGGACCAGGACAAGGTTCGATGCGTTTTGGAAAAGCGCTTCCCGCACAACTTCACGGGGATGGACAGCCGCTTCATCCACCGTCCCGAAGAACATGTCCTTTTCCCCGAGGATCTTTAAGGCCTTGTCGAGGAAGATCACCTTGAAGACCTCGCGTTTAAGGTCACGGAGACTGGCCGTGAGGTAATCGGTGACCGCCTGGGGACTCCGGACGAAATTCTGCCCGATCATCCCCTGCTTTAAGACGCGCCGACCGACCTCCCGCACGGCCTGAAGCACGACCTGCTGCGATTCAGGAAGGTCCCTCTGGTCAAAAAGCTGTCTCAAGCCCCCGGCCTTGTTCAATAAATCCAGGGCAACACCGACTTCCGTTTGCTCGTACGTGCATTTCCTCAAGATGAGAGAAAGGAGCTCCGCGTCAGAAAGCGCCTCGATCCCTTTTTCCATCGCTCTTACCGCCGGCCGTTCGCTTGCCGGCCAATCCTTTACCGATAATTTCTTTCGCATGGGGATATCCTCCTTTGAGACGCAAAAAGAGGCGGACTCCCTTCCTCGAGGGAATGCCGCCTCTTTTTCGCGCGTTTCGTTGATTTTCTTTTTTTCAGCGGACCACGATCTCCCAGCCGCTTCTTTGAAACCGGGAGATCAGTCCCGCGTGTTTTTCGAGATCATTTCTTCTGACGATCAGCCTCATGGAATTCACCTCCTTTCAAAAAAATGGGGGGACAGCCCGGTGAAGGCGCCGTCCCCCCTCTCTTTTTTTTTAATTTGCGACCGAATTTTTTACGCCGCGTGGTCAGGCTCGGTCCGCATCAACCCCGTGATCATCTCATCAAGCGATGACCCGAGGATCGTGACACCCTTCGTTTTGGACGGGACAAAAGCGCCGTCCTTTTGGTGTTGGAAAAACTTCCTGATATCCACGAACGCGTTCTTCGCGCCGCTGCCCTTGGAGATCCGGAACTGCTCCGTCTCGGAGACCGGGACATCGAGGATCTTCACGCTCCGGAACTGTTCTCCCTTGGGGCACTCGACCTCAGGCGCCTTGCGGGCCAGAATGAGCCCCGCGATAATGTCCTCGCGGATCTTTTCCGGGAAGCAGACGCCTTTGGTCGTCGGGATAAGCTGCGTTGCGTCATCCTTGCCCCGGAAAAAAATCCGGATGTCGACGTACCGCTCCCCCTTGAACTCATTACGGGAGATCCGATAGACCTCATTTCCCTTCCGCGGAACGTCGCAGAGGACCACGTTTCCAGTTTTTCCGTTTTGAACTGCTGTTGTCGTTTCCATGTTGATGTTCTCCTTGTTTGTGGTTGAAGTTGAAATGCACTGGGTAAAACGGTGTTGTGACTCCGGTCACCTCCTTTTTGAAATGCGCCCGGAAACGAAAAAAGGGGAAGACCCGGGTGACTGACCCAGGGCTTCCCCTTTTCCGTTAAGGCTTTTGCGAAGTTATGTTGATTGGATTGTTACTTGTCTTTGAAACCGAAATCGCGGAGTGTTTCGTGCGGATCCTTGGCATCGGGCGGCATGGCCCCCTCGGAAGGCGGCGGCTCTTCTTTCGGTTTCGAAGCCGCTTCCTTGGCCGCCCTTACTTTATCGATCTGTTTTCCGATAAGCGGCGTGAATTTGCCCGGATATTCCGGATACCCGTAAAAATCCAGTTTAATGTGATCGGTAAATAACCCCGGGCTTTTCAGGATCACGACCGCCTCCCCGCGTTTGAGCTCACGGATCAGATCCGGCTCGATCTTGAACTCCTGCCCTTCGCGAACAGACCCTGTGCCGGTCATCCCTTTCCCAGTAAGGCGTTCCTCGGTCTGATAGGTCGGGATCAGGGTCCGGCGCGTCCCCGCGATCTTCGAGAACTTTTCAACCGCGACGGGGTCATCCTGCCTCAAGATGATCTTGATATTCGTGTTCTCGATCACCTGCTGCTGGAAATTCGGAGCCGAGCGGAAATAAAGATCGCCCAGTGACTGATGAAAGAGCGCGATAGCGATCCGGGACGCCCGGGATTTATTTAGAAAATCCACGAACCCGAGGTCCAGAAAGCTCGCGGCATCATCGATAAAGACCGGAAAGAAATGCCGCTTTGAGGCCGGAATATTCGACTGGATGTAGCTTGAGACGGTCTTCACGTCCTGGAGGATCATCCTCCCCATGCGCCTGGCCGTGTCCCCGTAGCCCTGAAGATCCAGCGCGAAGTAGACGATTCTTTGCTCCTGATAGATCTCAAGGAGATCGATATGCGGCCTGTCGGTGTCGAGTTTTCCGGAAAATTCGCTTCGGGACGAGAGATAAAGATCGGCCATGAGCCCCGAGAGGAATTTCCGGTTATCGTGGAAGTTATTGATCATGGTGACAAGATCCATCTGCAGGTCCTTGTCTTTGGGGCCCGTCTGGTCGGAAAGCGTTTTCAAAGACCCCAGGTCCGTCAGGCAGGCGTGAAGCGTCCTGAACTGGATCTTCTGTCCGGTGAGAATGAGGGCGTTTAAGATCGTGAGGGCCGCCTGTTCCGCCATCCGCCGGTAGAACTCCTCGCTCCAGGCCATACTGCCCACGATCTTGTCCTTCAGTTCCGTCGCATTGCCCCGGAGGAGTGGATTATAGGTATTGGACATCTCGGGATGAGCGAGCGAGAAAAAGTAAAAATCATCAAGCCTGCCTTTGGCTTTAACGATCGCATGGATCCGGTCAAGGAGCTCCAGGTCACCTTTCCCGTCGATCACGATCGCCCCTTTGCCGTGATCGATGTCGTGTGCGAGCATGGGAAGCAGGACAGACTCCGTCTTCCCGGTCCCCGTGGAACCGATCACCTGCATATGCATCTCGCGCTGATCGTTCTGCAGGAAAAGCGGACGGGAGGTCAGGAAGCTATCCCCAAGATAAACCTGGGTCCGCGAAGACTTGTACCGCTGATAGCGCATCTCGCCCTTCCCCGGCTCCCGTTTTGCCGTACCTCCTTTAAAAAGCTTCTCGTGACTTCCAAGATAGGCGATCGTAAGAAACACAGGGAGCGACACAATTACATAAAGAAGATAGAAGAGCCCCAGCTTAAGGGCCGTTCCCTCCGCCTGGCTTTTCCCGCCATTCAGGAAAAACAGCTGCAACAGATCAAGAACGCGGCTAAACAACAGAGCGCTCGTAATCGAGATGGCAAACGAGAACGCGAAAAGCATCTTCTGGAACCACGGTCGTTTGACCTTTAAAACAAGCGCCAGGAGAAGATCTGCGAGCCCGAGAGGAACCGACGAAAAAACACCCGCGAGCAAACGAACCAGCCAAGGCTCCTGTTTTCCTTGAATTTTCGGCATAGCGCGCTTTCATCCCCTAAAGCAGGCGCCAGAGCTCAAATGTCGACCTCATGTTCTCGAAAACTGTTTTTTCCTTCTGTTCCATCAGGTCCTCGTAGCTTGCGAACCATACTTTCCGCGCGTCATATTTGAGATCCAGAAGCCAGTCCCGGATGTCCTTGCGAATGATCACGAAAAGCAGCTTGTAACCGGCGTGCCCGTCGTAATAGTCGAACATCTCCTTGTAACGCAGCTTCCCCTTCGTGATCCTGTTCTCGAACTCGATCGCTATTTTCTGGCCGCGGACCACAAGGACCCCGTCCGGCCTGTGGTAATAATGATCCCGTTCCCGGAGGACCCTTTCGCTCGTCCACTCACGCCAGCCCAACTCCCGGAAAAGCATCCGGAGATTAGTCACGTGCAGATCGTGCGAAATATACCGCTCGAAATCACGGGTAAACTTAAGCGCCGGTATCCCGGAATCAAGCGATCTGGCCTTGAGCGCCTCCACGGCCTTTTCCGTTGAGAAATAAACGTCCACTTGCTTTCTACCGCTGTACTTCTTTGACAGAAACCCTGCCGTAACAAGTTTTGCCACACGATGCTTGCAGGCATTCGCGTCTTCAGAGCATCCCTTCCAGAACGTATCGCTGATCTGGTTGTAACAGAGATAACGCTGTTCGTGCGCGAACTGCAGCACTGCGATATCCCGTTCCGTCAAAACAAGCGGATCAGCACTTTCAGCAGCTCCTTCCGACGTTTCGATTTCCTTACTTTTGATGTCATCCGTCAACACACCCCTCCTGATTCTTAACCGCCCCTGTTTTCAGCGAGCGATCCTTCTTCAGGGGAGAAGCATGCCTGCTTCTCCCCTGTCGTCAGACGCTTAACGTGCCAGGTTACTCAACGTCCGGGATACATTGTTCGAAAGGTCCGTCACAAAACGGGCCTTTTCGCGGAACATCCTGTAATCATCCTGGCCTTTCTGAACCGCAACCGTACTGCGCACAACTCGAACCGGCGCCACAGGATCAGCATTGGAGAGTACAGGGCTAAAACCCTGCCTCGGATCCCTTGACTGACCTTGCTTTACCGATCCTTTGATCCACTTCGCACCATGGGAAAGAACAGAAAAGGTGGTTAACGCCACAAAAAGCATCAACCCAAGTCCTAATCCCGCTCTGAACCACGATACAAACTGCTGCAACACTCCTTTGGAAACCGTCTTGACGTTTGGAGCAATCGGACGTCTCTCTTGAATTTCCATCATCTTCATCTTGATCTCCTTTTACCTCTTGGGCTTTAGCGCCGTGTTAGCAACCAGGTTTTGGACTGGTCTTTAAATTTATAGCTCTCATGGGACATTGAGTTAAGAAGCCGTCGTTCAATGTTTGCGAACATTTCTATACTTGAAATAAATTCTCAAGAACATTTCGGAGATTATTCTTCGGAAAACATTCGAACCCGACAGAAAGAGAGAAGAAAGGAAAAGAAGCGGAGAGAAGAAGGATATTACAGGATTTTCTCGAAAAACCCGCACCTGGGCATGCCGAGAACCCGCTCGACCACGGTCTCGAGTACCAAATTTAAGACGAGAGAGCGTGGTCGAGCGGGAGGTATACCCCGTTTTTGGGGTATACCCTCAAAAAAGGCATGTGCGGGTGCGGGAACAGGAAGAATTCAAAAGGTGAAAATATTCAGCCCGTTGAAGCTGCTTCAACCGGCGGAGATTGCGTTGGAAGAAGAGCTAAGGAAAGACCGAAATAGATATTGTGGTAAGTCTGGCAACCCTTGCAGTATTCCCGCACGCCAAACATCACTCGTTCAAAAACTACATGGCAATGAGGGCACCAATACCGGACAAGCAATTCTCCGGCATCATTTTCAGTTTGGAGACAGGCGATGAGAGATGCCGGCCGAGCACACTTTATACAGCACATCCGTTCGATCTGCCTCGTATGCCAAAACCGTTTCGACATTTCGCAAAGAACATGGTCGCAGCTCGGATTGGGGCATCGTATCAAGCCGAAGCCCTCCCGCAATCCCTGTTTTACCCTGAAAGGGCCTGCTCCCATAAGACAATTTAAGCCTCTCTTTCTTTGCGATATGTCATTGTCCGGTTAAAACACTGCCGCAGACAGAGCCCAAGCTCCCCTTCGAATCCGCCTACGCTGTTTGGCGGATAACAACCTGCGGCAGATATCCTTTCTGTATTGGTTTTTCTCCGGGAAACTGCACCCGGTCGATCAGCACATCCACGGCATCCGATCCCATCTGATAAAGGGGTTGTTTCATCGTGGTCAAAGACGGCGAGATGAAAAGCCCGCGCTCGATATCATCAAACCCCATAAGCGCGACTTTTTCGGGACACCAAAGCTTTACTTCTTTCAGGGCTCTCAAGGCACCCACCGCGATCTCGTCATTGGTGCAAAGAACAGCCCGGGGAAGATTTTTGGAACGGATCCACTTCTTCATCGCCTCATAAGCTTCCGCCTCATGATAGGTCGAGCATTCACAGATCCACGCTTTCTTGACGGATAATCCCTGATCCCGCATTCCTTCCGTAAAGCCCCTGAGTTTCTCGGATATATCCACGGAAGGGATGGGCTCAACCTTGCCGCCATTCTGGAACATAACAACCGAGGGGGCCTTCAAAAAACCGATCTCCTCGTAGCCTTTACCGGCCAGATAGGCCACCGCATCCTTCATCCCCTGATACACATTGCTGTAAAGGATATTGGCCTTGAGTGCCGGATCAAAATCGTTGAAGATCACAAGCGGCAAACTCGCAGGACTTTTTTCGACAAGCTTGATCAGACTCGGCTCAATGCGCCAAGTGATGATCAGAAGACCGTCCACCCCCTGCTCATAGAAAATCTCCTCAAGCCGGTCGTACGGACGGTCTGCGTAGTGAAAGAACTTCAAGGCGTGGCCAGTCTTGAATATACGGTCCACGATCCCGCCGAGGATCCCCATGTGATAACCCGACTTCATGATCTCCTTGGAAAGAGAGGTTAAAAGACCAAAAGTATACTTTTCCCGCGCGTTGCGCTTCCTCGCAAAGGGACTCGGCGAATAGGCGAGTTTTTGGATAGCAAGTTCGATCTTGGCGCGACACTCCGGACTTAGTTCCATCCGCTTTCTGGAATTCAGAAAACGGCTGACACTCATGCTAGAGACGCCCGCTTCATGAGCAACATCCGCGAGCGATGGTCTTTTTTTGCGCTTTTCGAAATTCATGCTTTCTCCCGATTACGGATAACAAATATTACAAGAGTAAAGATACCGTTATATTACCGTTATTTCAACGGATTATAGTCCGTGGACAGATAAGACGCATTCGCCCACGATACCCGCATGGGAAGAATTTCAGCGGGTGAACCAGAGAGAAAATTCGGTTCCGTAGTCAGAAAACTCCGGGAAGAAAAAGGCTTTACTCAGGAAGCCTTTGCTCATCACATTGGAATTGATCGCAGCTATCAGGGCAAGATTGAACGCGGCGAAGCTTCGGTAACTCTTCATAAAATCGGCCTCATTGCCAAAAGTCTCGGCCTCGCAAAATGGGAGTTGCTCAAGAAACTTGAAGAAAACAACTTCTAATCCCCCTCCAATGGTCTAATCCTCCTCCAAAATAATTCTAAACCGCATCACACGATACATCGTGATCGATTTATTCATTATCCTGATATAAATATTTGATGTAAGATACTCAAAAAATTGACCCCGTAGCTCAGTTGGATAGAGCACCTGCCTTCGGTAGGAGCCTTTACGGGAAAAAGAACCTGTGAAGTGGATGTCGCTAATTCGGTGGATCCCCTTTTCATAAAGGGCAACACCGAGCTACCCGAGACAATCTGGGGAGTGTAGAGACTTTACACGACAGGGCTGAGATGCCCAAGAGAAAGTCCGGCCAGCAAACCCGATCGATCTTGTCGGGCGGTCAAGGCAACTTGATGCTGGATGCTAAGCAGGGGGTCGGCAGTTCGAATCTGCCCGGGGTCGCTTTTTTTTAGTTCTTTGATTCTTTCCGTACTGATTCTCGGCTAGTCTGCAACCATTCAGACCAATCTTCTTTAAAATCATTAACTGCGTCCCCAAGCTCATCCTCTGTTGTGGCACCAAGGTCAAGCGCTATCGAGAGCGTCAGATGTCGTAAATAAATCGCGCTATTTAAAATTAGAGTTTGCTGAGACTTCTCGACAGAAACAATAGGACGCCTCATGCTTGCGGTTAAGATCTAATCGTCAGTGCCGCACCTTAGGAATCAATGCTTTCACCAACGAAAGCAGAATCAAAAATCCACCGAACACACAGACAATCGTTGCCCCTGTTGGGAGATCAAAGAAATAGGAAACCACGATCCCTGTAAGGCTCGCAAGGACCCCATAGCCCCATCCCAGGAAGAGTCTGCCGGATATCTTATCCGAAAATAGGATTGCTCCGACCGCCGGTATGATCAGAAACGAAAATACCATCAGAACGCCTGCGATATACACTGAGCTCGTTACGACAAGACCAAAGCTCAAATAAAAAAGAATATCCCACCATTGAACCTTGATCCCCTTTTGATAAGCCTCTTCAGGCTTGGCCGAGATCAGGAGGAACTTTTTCCGGAACACCCAGTGGAACAGTCCGATCACGCTATAAAGAAGTGCGATCTTAACGATCTCAGGCGTATCCACAAGCAGGATGTTTCCCACCAGCATTTGGCGGATATGCTCATCTCCCTCGGCGGACCATTTCCCCAAGATCAGGATCGCCAATGCCGCCGAAACGGCATAGACGATCCCGATAATAGCTTCCTGGGGGATTTTTTCATGGCGGGTTCGCGTCAGGGCAAAAATAGCGGCACCGATAAAAGTGGCCCCAAGCGACAGCCAATAACTTGCCGGGCTGTGCAGATTTTTTCCAAAAAGCACCCCGAGCGCGGCTCCAAGAGCCGCAATCTGGGCAAGCGATAGATCCACAAAGATCACTTTCCGCTCGACCACGTGGACGCCCAGATACGCGTGAATACCGGTCAGGATGAAACACGCCAGAAGCGGTTTCCACATCAGCAAAATAAAATCGCTCATGGCTTATCCGCCGCCCGCTTGAAACCCTCCGCGACAGCCCGCGCGTCATAATCGATCATGGAAATGTAATCCTTTGCTTCCTCAACATCACCGATAGCTTGCGCAAACGTCACTACCGATGCCCCTGTGTCCTTCGCCACTTTTTCAGGCGTCCGGTTTTCATAGAATATCTCCTTGAGAATGATGCGGACATTATCCCGGCGCATGATGTTTTCCAGTTCCGCTAGGTGCTTGGCAGTCGGCGGGATGCCCGGTTTTGGCTCAAGCTCACCGTCATCCAGTAACCCGAACCGCTTCGTGAAATAGATCAGGCTTTTGTGGTAACTGACCACATTCCGCCCCTTATACGGCTCCAAGATCTTCAGCCAAGTCTTCATGGATTCATCGAGTTTGGATGCAAAAGCCGTGTAATTCTTTTCGAACGCTGCAGCATCTTCCGGATAGAGCCGCGAGAGTCCATCGGCAATGTTCCGCGCAATGATCTTTCCGTTCTCGGGGTCCGGCCAGTAATGGGGGTTGCCATAGACGTGAATATCGCCTTGATCACGAGAAAGGCTTGTCGGCACTTCTAAAAGAGGGACGTTTTGGGAGACGTCGATCTGTCTCGCGCCGCTTGGCCACATCAGATCCGTCCGTCCTGCGGCATCAAGCATTGGGCCGCGCCAGGCTTCAAGGTCCAACCCGGCATGAACCAGAACATCAGCCTTCTTCACCTTAACCACGTCCCGTGGCGTAGGAGCATAGAAGTGCACGTCTCTTTTGGGTGAGCAAACAGAATAAATCTCCGCGTGATCGCTTGCGATCTGGGATGCGATATCTCCCAAAACGTTGGTGGTCGCCACGATCTTGATCTTTTTGGCGGCCCAGAGATCGCCGCCTGCCTGAAATGAAAGGCCCAAGGTTAGAAGAAAAACAAAAAATATTTTTTGGCTATTCATATCCCGCTCCTTTATTGAATTGCGTGCTTATGATTACCCGCCAGAAAATCCACGACCACGTAAGCGGCATTGTCTGTTTTTTCACCGCCCGCATAGACCGTATGCGAGTACTGAAGTTTCACATCCGCGTATTCGCTTTGCCAGAAAATCAAATAGGGAGACACGGAGGTGGTCCCATGACGGCCCGAAACATCAAGCGGGTTCACGTAATCAAAGCGAACTCCGGGGCAGAATCGCCTGGAGAGCTTATATTCAACAAGCGAATAGAAACCCCAAGGCTGACCGTTGATCGAATTCACAAGCTCCGGCCGGTTCTGAAAATAAATCTCATTCTGCCAGGTTACTTGTTTTCCTTCCGGAAGAAACCAATTGAAAGTAGCATCGGCTCCGTATACTTTGACGCCATACCAGTCTGTTCCTTCAGGTCGGATCCATTCCGTCGTGGTACCGCTGCCGTCATCGATCGTGAGCGGAGGATTAACGGTCCCGAACATTGTCGTCCATCCAAGCTCCAGATTCGTATCCGCAGACGGTTCGAAGAAGGTTTTGATGTGAGTATTGAAAATGGGGCGGCGGGAAACGTCCGCAAAACTTTCATCATGGTTCCCTCGCAGGATCTCCCCGGTCACTTCAATGGGCAGATCCCAAGGATTGGGAATGTTGTTCTTAAGGCGCAAACCCGAAGAGGAAAGCCCTTCTTCCCCAAAAAAATTCTGGATGACCAGAGGATAATCCGCTGTCGGCAATTGGTGAGCATGCAGAAGATTCTGTTTGCCGATAGCTGCCCGGAATTTTCCAACCTGTCCCGTAAATCCAAATGGCAATCCCCATCGCGTGTAATATGCCTCTTCGAGATGGACAACATGCTCTTCCATATGATCGTTAAAACTGATCGTCGCATCAAATCGGGAATAAGGATCCACCGCCTGCCCGAAGGTCAATTCAAATTCCTTCAAGGCTATGGAGTTGTTGCCTTCAGTATCCGATTTGTTCTGGGTTATTTTGCTTTGCACGGTTCCGGCAACGCCAATATCCGGATTGAAACCGGCATTGGCCTTCGGGGAAATGACCGGAGGCGGTACCGAAACCGCTGATTGTCTTACTTCAAACACCGCGATCCGGCTATTTTGCCTCTCAATAATCTCGTTTTGCGCCCGAACCGTGGATTTAAGGACTTCGACATTGCTGTCCAAAACGGCAATCATGCGTTTAAGACCGGCTATCTCCTGAGCAATGTCTTGGCCCATAACCGGTTCTGCGGCTTGCGCCTGAGGTATAGCGAATAGAAAAAATGAGAAAATTAATAATGAATGGAATCGCATAGAAACACTCCTTTCCTGCGTTACGGTTCAAAAGAAAACGCTCAGGAAAGGACGGGAGGTGCGCGGCCGTAGTGAGGGCTAAGGAAACCGGAGCAAAGAACTGGTCCGGGAATCGGAGGAGTTAAATACTCTTTCTGTAGCCTAAAAAATATTGCAACCAAGCAAAAGAGAACAAAGCCGAGGGCCACGAGGAAATGACATACCGGACATTGCTCGGCATCGTCCGTGTCGCCTTGATGGTGATGGGCATGAATCAGAAAGTGAAAAGCAAATCCGGCAAATCCAACCAACAGGAGAACTGCGGTTAACCGAAATAGTTTATTTTCCCGTAATAAGATCATGATTCAGACCGTTCCTTTTATTGAAAGCAGAGACTATACTTTCATAGGGCAATTATCAATAAAAAGATCGCCCTGTCCTCTAAAAATCAAAGGATTCGCCCTCTCGCAATTTAATGCAGTGTTTCCCCAAAAACCTCGCAAAAATCGGAGCGGTCTTGGGGCCCGAACAATGGAGAGGAATGACTTTTTTAACGCCGAGAGCACGGAGGCCAGCGACGATCTTTATATTCTCTTCGGAATCGTTATTTTTCATGTGGAATCCGCCGCAAATGGTATGAATATTTTTCCCGAAAACTTTGATAGCCCGTTTGACAATCCGGACGATTCCGGGATGAGCACAACCTGTTATCACCGAAAAACCACGCTGGGATTTTACGACAAGAGCCTGCTCATAAAGAATGCCTCGCCCCGTATCGGCGCGCATCTGCCCCAACGAGTAAATATTGCGAGTGACCCTTCTCACACCCGCGACTTCGACAAGTTTGCCACCGTTATTTTTAACGAGATCTTTCAGAGCGTTCCCTGCTTTGCCGCAGACCCAAACTTTCGTTCCGGGCCGTTTTTTAAGAAATCCCTCAAGACCAGCAATGTGATCCCAGTCATCGTGGGAAATAACGACATGCCGAATCCGAGTGAGATCGATTCCGAATCGTTCGACGTTTTTCCAGAAAATATCCGCGCGACCAAAAACATCAAACAGAACGTCGCCCGCAAGAAATGATATGCCCCAACGGAGGGCTTTTCTTTCTTGCTTACTTGATCCTTCGGCAATGAGAGTCAACCGCATGTTTCAGTGGCAACCGTGTTGTGCGCAGGAATTATGGATGGTGATCTCCTGGAGGCTGCCTTTCAAGAATTGTTTGAGCAGGTCCTCGACCGTTCCGGGGATGGCACGATAGGCTTTGATCCCGCCCTCATTTAATTTTTGAACCGCCCGGGTTCCCATGCCGCCTGTGACGACCGCATCGATTCCTTTTCCAACCAGCGATGCCATCGGATGACACATGCCGTGGCTGTGATGCTGGTTCGAATTATCAATGATCTCAATTTTATTTTGATCCGTGTCGCATACGGTGAAATAAGGTGCGCGTCCGAAATGCTCGTGCACACGAGCAGATTTTCCTTCTTTGGTTACAGTTGGGATACATATCTTCACGACTTCCTCCTTTGAACTAAAAATACTTGGTGACAGGTATGACGATAACTTTTTACGGTAAATCCGTTTTCCATAAGACAGGTTTTCATAGCCTGAAACGTAATACGGCTAGCCTCATGCTTATTACCTTCCTTTCTGTGGACTTGATCCATGATCCGCATGTCTTTTTTATTCAGATCCGCGATTAAAAGCGTCTTTCGTGTAACACGCATCATCTCGCGAAGGCACCGGAGTGGGTTCTTCGCGTGATGAAAGAAATCGACGGAAATAACATGAGCGAAACTTCGGGATGAAAAAAGAAGTTTTTCAGCGTTCATCTTGCGAAAGATAACTTGCCGTTCAAGTTTTAACGCCGCCAGATGCGCTCTTGCAATCTTTAACGTCTCAGGATCAAGATCCACCGAGATGATCCTAAATCCTTTTTCCGAAAGACAAGCAGCCAGATGACCTTTCCCAGTCCCGACCTCAAGGATCGTTCCTTTCCGAAAACCGCATTGCTCCAAGATAAACTTCCTTGAGGCTGGAAGGTCATAACCGTAGCTCTTGAATTCCCGGTTCCGCTTGCGAAACGCCGAAAGAATTGCATTGGTGAGCATAACGATAAATTTAACCCGCCATGATCGCCTGAGCCGGGCAAGAACCGATGCAAGTGCCGCAATCGATGCGCTGTTCATTGGCCACCGCCTTGCCATCGATAATACGAACCCCGTCAACGGGACAAATTTCCTTACAAGTCCCGCAGCCATCACACAATTTATTATCAATTTTGATCATCTTTTCCCTCTTTTTCTTCAACAGGTGTATTAGCCGTGAAACCGCCGGCTTTTTGAACGGAAATCAAACTCCCGCGACGGCGACATCGGCCGTATCCGCCGCCTTGTCTCAATCTTGATCTGTTCGAACCGCGAAGTTGAGTTTGTGCTTTTGAATTTTTTGTAATTTTCAGAGCCTTCCCGTTGACAAGGACATCAGCAATTTTTTTGTGAGCAGAAACAATAATGTTCCCAAAAGTTTGACGGGAGATATTCATTCGTTTGGCTGCATCCTCTTGGTAAAGTTCTTCCAAATCCGCGAGCCGGATCGTTTCGAATTCATCAAGTGTCAGCTCGACTTCCTCAAGCTCCACGAGCGGGATCCCTCTCGGTTTGAAATATTCCGCTCCCGGCGTTCCCGCAATACGACGGCATTTGAAAGGTCTTGGCATGAATCACCTCATTAGTTATTGGCATATGCTAATAATATACCCGCTTTCTTTTTTGTCAATAATTTAGGCGGGGGAATAACTGTTAATCAGACCATCGATGAACTTCCAGATGTCCAACAAACGGGGGCGGGTCACATTGCGTATTTAATATTGGAAATATCGATCTTCTTTTTCTTTAAGAGCGTGGTATTAGAGCCCTTGCGAAAAATGAATAAAAGATATACAACAAACCGCAACGATCCCAATCCAAAGAAAAGCATCCATCCAAGAAAACAGCTCCTATTTTCGTAATAATTCCTGATCAATCTTACGCATCACTTTGAACACTTTCGACAGAAGATGCCTAAAACGGTTGCCAATCCCAGCACAAAGATAGTCTTTCGAAAAAAAGTACTATATCCACAAAATAGCGCCTCGCACCCATTCCTACTTAAAACATAGCTCCCGATATAACCAACGGCTCCAATCAAAAAAGCAATCACCACACACTTCAAAATGCATTTCCTTCGATTCATCATGCCCTCCGATAATATAGCCGTAATGCTTTCTCTTTCTTTTTCCACTTCCTTTTTTATCTTTGTGAACTCTGTGAATTCGTAAATAAACCGCTCATTTCACAGGCCTGCTTTTCATACCCAAAAGGGCTCAAGCATCCCACTGTTGAATACGCTGATTTGTGATTGTAATACATTTCGGCATATTCAAAGATCTTTCTTTTTGCTTCTTTCCGCGTCCTGAACTTGTGCCGATGAACCAGTTTGAGCTTGAGCGTGCAAAAAAACTCTCAACGCACGCATTATCCCAGTAATTGCCCTTCCGGCTCATATTGTTTGCCTCATCTTCTGCGCAGTCAGGGTGTCGGTAATGGTTTTATCTATCACCAACCTTACCACTCTCCGCGTGAACAAATCAAGCACAGCCGCCGGATAGAGCCCACCCTTCAAATGTCCAAATGCATATGATATCCGAAACCCAAACCGCTTTCGGCTTCTCGAATTAACCGCCGCTCTTCATGAAGAGAATCCTGGGATACATACTAATAATCCCTCGGTACGCTTTTCACATACAGGCATATTCTGAGACAGGGCCATAAAAAAAGCTGCTTCGAATGTCGATTTTTAATCAAATAGCGCCAGATTCGATTTCAAAAATCATGAACCAGTTTTATTTTCTGCGGATCAACCTTGAGCTGAGTAACACTTCCTTCGTTATTCTGCAACGGTCTGTCTTCATGAATAGTCGTGGTGCATCCCAAAAAAGAAAATACGCAACAGACAAATACCATGATTAGAATTGTTTCTTTAATCCTTAAACATTTGATCATTAAAATTCATCCCAAAATGCTTCTATTTCCAACGCCGATGCCCCCAAAGCCACTGTTCAGGATTTGCAAGTATTTGCCGTTCTAAACGTTGGTTAAGTTTTTGGGTAACAGAATGCTCCCAATCGGGCTCGCTGATATCCCAATCTAACGGGGCTTCAATATGGATCTCATATCGACCGCCCTCTTTTCGTAAGCAATAAGCAGGAATTAGTGCGCAACCAGTTTTCTCAGCAAGCCTCGCCGGGATAGATGTCGTTGAAGTTTCGACATTAAAAAATTTGGTCCGGATGCCTTCATTGCCAGCCCATTGGTCTATAAGGATTGCCACCAAATGATTCTTGTGGATTTCATAAAGAATTTTTCTAGCGGCATCTCTCTTTGGGATTGGGTGCAGCAAAGTCTTTTCTCGAAACCTGTTCATAATGCGATCAACAAGATAATTTTTCAGCGTCTTGACTACTACGGAGCAAGGATATTTACGAAGATATGGCAGAAAAGCTAAATACTCCCATGATCCAACGTGCGAAATCACAAGAATAATGCCTTTACCTTTGGCAAAAGCCGCATCCAAATGAGCTGTTCCTTCAAAAGAAAATCTTTCGGAAGCATTTTTAAGAACCCTGGGGACCGTAAAGAGTTCGGTGATCGATAAAGCCACGTGTTCAAAAGAACGCATAGCGATTTTCTTTTTATCATTTAAAGAAAGTTGACTCCCATGGGCTTTGGAAAGATTTTCTAATGCGACCTTTCGCCGTTTCGTCATTATGAGATAAGAAAGATCGCCGATTCGTCTTGCCAGCCAATAGGAGAGCTGAAGCGGCAGCAAGTTGGCAAGAGTGATTACCCCTGAAACCAAAAAATATTCCAAATAATAAAGCATTAAATCCTTTCTTGGCGGTCATTTCGGCCTGAAATTCTTTTAAATTATGCAACCACGCAGGCTGATGTACAGATAACAAAATTCTCCGTTAAAGAATTCCCTCCTTACTGAGATCTTTGACGGCCGCTGATTCGTTGTGAAATAGGCTAATAACGTTACTCACCTTAAAAAGCTCAAGCATAAAGCGTAATTGCTCATTAATATTGATAACTCCAAGCTCGTGGTGCTGTTTTTTGAGACTCACTGTCGCTTGGATTAATATCGCGACAGCTGCCGAATCGGCATGAGTTACTTTTTGAAAATCCAATAAAATATTTTTCGGTTCAAAGTCATCTTGACGCTGCCACTTGTCTCCAAACACTTCGAGTGCAGCGACGGTTGACATATCAATAGACCCTTGAAGTCGAATAACTATAAATCTTGCATGCTTTTCAATTGTTGAAATAATCGCGGGAGGCACTAGTCGCTTTTGTCTAAGCATTTTTACAAATAATCTTTTCTTCATCGTATTTCCCTAAAATCAAACGCGTGGGAACAATTCGGTTAATCATTATTATGATTGTATCCCCGGAAAAACCAGATGAGCAACCATAGGATGCCAAGCCATCCGAGAATGAGAATTCCAAAGCCGAACCAATTCCAAATCATAAATTTATATTCGATTTAAAAGTCCTTATAGAAACCGTTATGTTTTGTAATAAAAAAATCTTTTTATACAATTTTTCTATTTTTGTTCCCATGACTTCAGCCGAGAATTTGTTCTTAACAACGTCATAGTATTAATCACCTATTTGTCAAAACAGTTACGCTTGATCCGTTGTCCCAAGCAAAAGAAATCCTATCCGTCGCCAGTTAAAATTAAAATTTGCTACCTGTCTTTTGGGCGGCAGCTTTGGCTGTTTCAATTTTCTGATCCCGCACCTGCGGGCCAAGGGCATCCATAGGCTGAGCATTGATAAAAGTAATATCCGTGATTCCGACAAAATTAAAGATCGCTTTCAAATAAGATTCTTGAAAATCGAAGGCGTTCATTGGCGGAGCGCTGTAATCACCCCCGCAGCTTGTGACAATGACCATTTTCCGATTTTTTACCAGGCCTTCGACTCCCTTTGCCGTGTACCGGAAAAGATACTTCGGCTGAACAATGACATCGAGATATTGCTTGAGGACATACGGGGTGCTAAAATTCCACATCGGGGTACTCAACAAATATCCGTCCGCAGACAGAAACCGTTCGATTTGAAAAACAATTTCCTCCCACGACTCTTTTAAATCTCCGTAGAGATCCTTACCGCTCAGCAAGGCATATTTACCGTCAACTTGTTCAACCGTCAGAGATGGCAGCTCGGCTTTGAAAAGATTCAATTCGTCTATGGTCCAATCCGGATGTGCTGTTTTAAAAGCGTCAATAAAAGCACCCGAAACCCGCAGCGTTCTTGACGCCTCGTCTCTTGGAGTCGCAATAATGTGCAATAATTTTTTCATAAAAACCTCCTCTGTGGATTCTTACAAGTAATAATTTTCATCCAAATGGGAAAATTTGGCGTTCTCAGCCCACGCTTCGGGTTTTGTTACAAATTCGATGATGTTTTTTATAAGGATGCCAAGCCATCCGAGAATGAGAATTCCATAACCGATCCAATTCCAAATCATAAATTTATATTCGATTTAAAAGTCCTTATAGAGACCGCTATGCGTTGTAATAAAAAACCTTTTTATACAATTTTTCTATTTTTGTTCCCATGACTTCCGCTGAAAATTTGTTCTTAACAATGTCATAGGCATTAGACGCGAGAGAACGCCTTAGGCTTTCATTGATAATAAGCTCCTCCAATGCTTTTGCTAAACCGACGGCATCTCCCGGTTTAACAAGCAAAACACTATTCCGGTCTTCATAGAAATCTTTTAACTCCCACGACGTGGTAGTAACCACCGGTATTTTCAATGCCATGGCTTCGGCAATTGAAAGGCCGAAGGCTTCTCCCCAAAGAATGGGAGAGACAAATATGTCTGTAACGGCCATTGTGTTTGCAATGTCCTCCAATGGGCCCGTGAAGGTAACATTGCCATCAAGACGAAGCTCGTGCGCGATTTTCTCAACATGCTTCTTACTTGGTCCTTCCCCGGTAATTACCAAATGCAGATCCGGATATCGCCTAATAAGCTGATTCATAGCTCCCAAAAGAATCTCATGTCCTTTTACAGGAACAATTCTGGAAACCGTGCTGATAATGATCGAACGGTTTTCCGGAATCCCCCAATTTCTGCGTATTGTTTCACGGTTTTTAAGCTTCATTTGGGTTTGAAGGCTCTCAATATCGATACCATTAAAAATAGTCGTCACCTTTTTATTTTTTAAAGAGAATTTATCAGTTAATAAGCTCTTCAAGGAATCACTTACCGCGATCACATGATTTCCCCATGCGGGGAAAAGTCTTCGGCCAAGTCGCCCCTTGCAAAAAAAATGACACGTTGTTATATAAGGGATACCCATTAAAAATTTGACCCATCCTGCGAGGACTTGTCCTACTCGAGTGTGCGCATGAAGCAGGTTGAATTCCTTCTGCTTAATAAAATCGCAAATACGCGGCAAGCAGAAATAAAGTCGCGGGTCTAATTCGCTTTTTGTGCGAGGAAGTATTGAATAAATTGGAATATTCGCTTCCTGAAACCGGCGCGTCAGCGAACCTTCACTTGTTAGAACAGAGGATTCGTGACCGTGGCGTTTCATTTCTAGCGCAAGCGTATAAACGTACGAACTGATTCCGCCGTGGTCGAGATGGTTTGTTAAATGTAAAATTTTCATTATTTCGAAACATCGGGTTCAAAAACGGAAATCTTTCTCATCTTTAATAGGGCTTGAAAAAAGATTTAATTCGAGGAGAAAAAAATAGCACCCGTTTTTGAATATGCTCTGGCAATTCACTAAAACTATTTCTAAGTAAAGCTCCCTGCTTGCGCTGAACTGACCGGAGAAGGCGCCTTGCTTTTGGCGTCGCTTCGAGCAGAACCACTCGCCGGTCATACTCTTTCGAACGGGACCTTCTAATCAGACCTCGTCGTACAAGGCGATCCACGGCATATGTCGCCGCAGCTCTGGATATAAATAGTTCTTTCGCAATATCCGTCATTTTCCGATTTAATGTTTCATTGATGCTCGACAAAATAAAATAGTCGGAAAGTGAGAGCCCACAGCACCGCAATGCTTTATGCTCTTTTTCTAATATTGCTTTTGCGCATATAAATATTTCTCGCAAGAAATCCGACGCTTTCACTTTCACGCAGCTTCCTCTATCTTTTAGCTAATTTTGCCCATTACTCTCCTTCGAAGTCTTTTGCAATGAAATATTCGTCTTCAAAAAATCCGCGCCGTACATTTTTGAAGGATTTGCGCCATGAACACGCACATGTCCTTCACGCGCCAACCATCCTAATGCCATAAGAATAATCACATAGTGGCTATTGATTTTTTCGAAAAGAACCCCTATGGACGCCTTGCCTTCATGGCTTTCTAAAAAATCCAAAATCTGTCCCGCACAAATTCCAATCACAGTAACCATAATTAGCCCTCCTTGATACCCCGCGCTACCTCAAACAAAAATGGAACGCTACCCTTTTATCAGCATCCATTCATCAGCCAGAACCTTTTGAGCGCAAAACTAGTCGTTAAATACGGAATATCCGGAAAAACTTTTTCATCAAAGAACTTTTAGTTGCTTTGGGATAGTCCACGCCTCCTCCGAGCACTGCATACGCCCTCACTTCATTAGCGAGCTTGGTGACTTGTAAGAAGATAAGATTTCGCTGCGCACTATAGAGTGACCGCTGCGCATCAAGGACGCTCAGATAGTCATCGATTCCGAGGTTGTAGCGTTTTTCGGAAAGGTCGTAAATCTTTTGGGAGGAATCAACGAGTGATTGTTGCGCCGCTATTTGTTGATTCACAGTGCCTCGCACGGCAAGAACATCAGCGACTTCCCTAAAAGCCGTCTGAATAGTTTTTTCGTACTGCGTCACCGCGATTTCCCTGTCTGCTTTACTTACCCGATATGCGAACCAGGTGCGGGCATCAAAGATCGGCATCGTAGCTTGTGCTCCGTAAAACCAAGTGCTTGTTCCACCTGCAAATAGACTCGAAAGGTCGTTACTAGCCGTACCAAGCGCGGTAGTCAGCGAAATGCGCGGGAAAAAAGCAGCCCGAGCTGCTCCAATATTGGCATTGGCACCCTTTAAACGGTGTTCTGCCGCCATAATATCCGGCCGCCTGAGAAGCACTTGAGAAGACAATCCCGGAGAAATATCTTTAAAGGGGCTCACACTTGCCAGATCGGAGGGTAAAAGGTCTTCCGGAACAGAAATTCCGGTCAAAAAATTCAACGCATTCTGCGCCTGTGCAACCCTTTGGGTATATTGGGCGACATCCCCTCTTGCCGTATCCACCTGGGTTTGAACACGGCGTAAATCAATCTCATTGGCTAATTTTAATTTATACCGTTTCTCAATCAATTTGTAGGAACCCAACTGTGTCTCAAGCGTGGACTTTGCCAGTTTGAGATTCGCCCGCTCCGAAGCAACGGTCAAATAGATTCTAGCAACGTCGGATACTAATGAAATTTGAGTGCTACGGCGGGCTTCATCGGTACCTAAATAATCTTCTAACGCTTGCCTTTCTAAACTCCGGATGCGACCGAAAAAATCGACTTCCCAGGCGGCAATCCCTAAATTCACATCATAAAATTTAGAGGTCATGGATGTTCCCGGAGCCGTAAAATCCCTTGAGGCTTTTTGTTCGTTCCCGCTTCCATTCGCATTACCGATCGGAAGCAAATCGGCAATGCTGATCCCGTAAAGGCCGCGAGCCCTTTCTGTATTCAGCACGGCAAGACGCAAGTCCCGGTTATTCTCAATGGCCATCGCAATAACTTTTTGAAGTTTGGGATCAGTAAAAAATTCCTGCCATTTTATTTGCGCTGCCTCCAAAGCACTTAGGGTGGATTGCTCAGCCGGGTAGGCCGGTCCAGTAGGCCATTGGTCAGGAACCGGCGCCGCCGGCTGTTTGTATTTGGGAATCATCGTACAACCACTAAAATAAATAATCCCTAAAACCATACAAAGTACCCGCCTCATGGATGCTTCTCCTGGGAACCCGCGATTGCCACATTCCCATCCGTGATCTGCGATCGTTTTTTGCGTCCGAAGAAGCGGGATATAAGGACAAAAAATAATGGAATAAAAATAAGATCAATAAAAGTGGCGGAAATCATTCCGCCCGTGACGGCTGTACCAATGGCATTCATTGCGCCAGCCCCCGCACCAACGGCTACTGCTAAAGGCAATGTGCCAAAGAAAAATGCCAGCGATGTCATAATGACAGGGCGAAACCGAATTTTTACTGCTGTGAGAGTGGCTTCGTCCAGCCCAAGGCCATGGTGCATTTGTTCTTTGATGAACTGGATAATTAAAATCGCATTTTTAGTCGAAAGTCCCATTGTCGTAAGAAAACCAATCTGGAAATAAACATCATTGGGTAACCCTTTTAAAAAAGTTGCAAGCAACGCACCGAACACCCCCAGTGGCAACATCAGCAGATTAACGAAAGGGATGCTCCAACTTTCATACAGCGCAGCCACGCAGAGAAAAATTACAAGAATGGAAAAAATATAAAGTATGGGCCCTTGAGAAGTTGCGATTCGCTCTTGATAGGAAAGTCCGGACCAATCGTATCCGATTCCTTTAGGTAATTTCGAAGAAATATCCTCCAGAGCACGCATGGCTTCACCCGAACTCTTTCGCGAAGCTGGCTCACCCCAAATATTTAGAGACGGGAAACCATTGAAACGCTCCAATCGGGGAGAGCCAAATGCCCATCGCGTTGAAGCAAACGATGAAAAGGGAGCCATCTTCCCGTCCTTATTCCGAACATAAAGCCTCCCCAAATCTTTGGGAAGCATACGATACGGAGCATCCGCTTGCACATACACCCTTTTAACCCTTCCCGCCTGGATGAAGTCATTAACATAAGCACCGCCAAAAGCTACCGAAATGGTGTTGTGAATTGAACTGATGGGCAGCCCCAAGGCTCCTGCTTTTTCCCAATCCACATCCACCCTAAATTCGGGCACATCTTCCATTCCATTGGGCCGGACTCTGGATAATCGTGAATCTTTTGCCGCCATACCAAGCAATTGGTTGCGAGCGCCCATTAAAGCTGCATGGCCAAGCCCTCCCCGATCCAATAACTGAAAATCCACGCCTTGGGCATTGCCCAGCTCAACAACGGCGGGAGGAGGAAAAACAAAAACCAAAGCTTTGCGAATCGAAGAAAACGCCCTCATCGCTCTTCCGGCAATAGCCTTGGCCTTGAAATCTTTTCGATGACGCAATTCCCAGTCTTTCAGTTTAACAAATACCATGCCATTATTTTGCGCTCTTCCGGAAAATCCCATTCCGGCGATTGTCATGCAGGATTCCACGGTCTCTTTTTCATTTTCTTTAAAATAACGCTGGACTTCGCTTGCAACCTCTTGGGTTTGTTCTAGAGTAGCACCCGTTGGCATAAGAATCTGGGCAAGCAACATCCCCTGATCTTCATCCGGCAAATATCCCGTAGGCAAGCGCACGAACAGGAATCCGACCAAGGTCACGATTCCAACATAAATGATTAGGTATCGAAATTTTTTAACAAGCGAATGTTGCACTATGTTTAGATAGCGGTTTCGAATCCAGAAAAATCTCTTGTCAAACCATGAAAAAAATGGCCGCAGAAACCAGACCGCATTTTCAGCGGGTCCATGCCCCTTTGCCACAGGCTTGAGTAATGAAGCGCACAGGACAGGCGTCAGGATAAGAGCCACAACAACGGACAACAACATGGAGGCGATGATAGTAACAGAAAATTGACGGTAGATAACACCCGTCGAACCGGCAAAAAACGCCATCGGACCAAAAACCGCCGAAAGTACTAATCCAATACCGATCAGGGCGCTTGTAATCTGATCCATAGATTTAGCAGTGGCCTCTCGGGGAGAAAGCCCTTCTTCGCTCATAATGCGCTCCACATTTTCAACCACGACGATGGCATCATCAACAAGCAATCCAATGGCCAAAACCATAGCGAACATTGTCAACATATTGATGGAAAATCCGAAAGCCCCCAACACGGCAAAAGTCCCCAAAAGCACCACGGGCACTGCAATAGTAGGAATCATCGTGGCACGGATATTGCCCATAAACAGGTACATAACCAAAAAAACCAGCAAAATTGCTTCGAAAAGAGTCTTCACAACTTCATCGATGGCAACCTTCACAAAGGGAGTAGTATCGTAAGGATACACAACCTTCATGCCGCGAGGGAAATACTGACTCATTTCCTTTAATTTCGCCTTAACCGCATTGGCTGTATCCAACGCGTTAGCACCAGGCGCCTGGCGAATGGCCATCGCGGCAGCCGGTTTACCATCGTAAAAGGCTTGGACATCGTAGAATTCCGTCCCCAATTCCGTGCGTCCTATGTCCTTGATGCGTACGATAGAACCATCGGGGTTCGTGCGCAGCGGGATTGAGGCGAATTCTTCCGGAGTTTGGAGTAAATTCTGAACGACAATCGAGGCGTTTAAACGCTGTCCGGCTACGGCAGGAACCCCGCCAAACTGGCCGGAGGAAACCTCCACATTGTAAGCCTTCACCGCCTGCACAATGTCACCTACAGTAAGATTGTAATCAGTCAATTTGTCAGGGTTCAGCCAAACACGCATCGAATATTGCGAACCAAAATTTGTAACCTCACCGACACCAGGTACACGCGCAAGTACCTTTTCTAAGTTGGATTGGGCGTAATCCCGCAAATCGTTGCCATCCATGCTTCCATCCTCTGAAACCAACCCAACAATTATCAGATAATTTCGTGTAGATTTACTGACGACAACACCCGATCGCTGGACCACTTCCGGGAGACTGGCCATGGCAAGCTGGAGCTTGTTCTGCACCTTGGACCAAGCAAGATCGGGATTGGTCCCCGCCTTAAAGGTCAGTTCAACGCGGGAAGCTCCAGCCGAATCGCTTGTCGCCGACATATACAGCATCTCTTCAAAACCCGTCATCTTCTGTTCAATGATCTGGGTCACGGTATTTTCTACCGTTTCAGCTGAAGCTCCGGGATAGAAAGAATCAATAGCAATAGAAGGCGGCGCGATGGGAGGATATTGAGATATGGGCAATTGGTAGATGGCCAGAACACCCAGCACCATTAAAATAATGGCAATGACCCAAGCAAATACTGGCCGATCAAGAAAAAATTTTGACAGCATAGGATCTTATGTTTAATTTTTATTTTTAGATGGTTGAATCGTTTTGCCGCTCGTCAGACTATTTTCCTGACTCGCGACAAACGGGATTGCATTTACTAACATTCCGGGTTTTGCTTTTTGTACTCCCTCGACAATGACCTGATCTCCGGAATTAAGACCTGTTGTCACAAGCCACTTATCTCCAATAGCTCGATCCAGCGTGAGTTCCTTCTGCTCAACCTTTCCATCTTTATCAACTATCAAAGCCAGCGGATCTCCCTTTGAATTACGGATTACTCCTTGCTGAGGAACAAGAATTCCTTGTTCCATGGTTCCTTCGGTAACAATCGCCCGAACAAACATGCCGGGCAGAAGAATATTTTCAGGATTCGGAAAAACCAGCCGCAAAATAACAGAACCTGTGGCTGGATCTACCGTAACATCTTTAAATTGGAGTTCACCCTCCAGCGGATAAGGCGTGCCGTCCGCCAAAATGAGTTTGACCTTATTTTGATTAATTTCATGATTCAAACTTCCAGATTTCAAAGCTCTTTGGAGGGAAAGCAGTTCATTCGCAGATTGTGGCACATTGACATAGATAGGATCCAGTTGCTGAATAGTCGCAAGTGCAAGAGGTTGATACGCTGTAACGATTGCGCCTTCGGTAATATTCGAGGTCCCTATACGACCGGAGATTGGGGAGACAATGCGCGTATAGTCAAGATTAATACGGGCTGTTTTTACTTCTGCTTCGGCCATTTTTAAAGACGCGTCGGCATCATCAAAATCCTGCTGGCTGACCGCTTTATCGGCTAAACCTTGTTTATAACGGTCGGCCCTTAATTTGAGGGGTGGGATATGCGATTCAGCCCGTTCAAGCGCCGCCTCAAATGGAGCAGGATCGATCTGATAGAGAACTTCTCCCGTCTTGACTTCGGCCCCTTCCGTAAACAATCGCTTTTGAATAAGACCGTTAACTTGAGGACGAATATCAGCAATTCGGTAAGGAGATGTACGGCCTGGTAATTCCGTCGTAAGAACTACTTGTTCCGGCTGGAGAGTCACCACAGCTACTTCAGGGCCCTGAGGCGCTGATGCGGTTCTCGGTTTACAGCCAGTCACTAACGATAAAAGCGCTATCAACCCAAAAAGGAAAACAACGGGTAAAAGGCCATATCGATACCCTGCCAATTTAGCCTTGCAATAACCGAGAAACCTAACAGGTATGAATAGGAATGCGTTTGTTAATTTTATCATTGTTATCCTCTTTTATATGTAATTAAATGCTTACATTTACAACTATAGCGGCACCCGACATATTTGTCAAGTAATTAATTACATAATTGACTTTTAAAGCTCGCCGTCCTAAACTATCGCAAGCAGACTAAATCGGAGGAAGATCAAAATTCCATGGATACTAAAAAAACAATTTCTCCTTTTAAAATTCATCCTAAAAAGCGAAATCGAGAAGAAAGCACCCGCCGCATTCTTCAAGCCGGTCTTGAAATCTTCTCTGAAGTGGGCTATGACGCCGCTACAACAAAAATGATATCAAAACGGGCGAGCCTTAACGAGTCATTGATCCAGCGATATTTTCAAAGCAAATCCAATTTATTAGTCGAGGTTACTTACTCATGCATTGATGCCCTAAGCAAGGAAAAACCCTACCCCCCTGCCGAAACCCCACAAGAGGAAATTTATCGTTTTCTCGTTAATAAACTAGAAAATATTTCTAAAAATACAAAATTTTTCCGAGTAATTCTTTCGAGAGTGCTAGTTGATCCCCAAATGGGCAGGGAGCTCCGGAAAAGGAAACCCTTAGATCAATTTTTTATAGAAAGGCTTTCCTTATTTCAAAAAAGAGGACTCATTCGCGCGGATCTTGACATCAATGAATTGATTCTTTTAATCACTAATCAGTCGTTCGCCATAAGTATTATGGAACTGATACTTTCCAGTAAAAGCGTCGAGAGTTGCAAAAAACAGCTCCTCATTTTTTCAAAAAACTTTACAAAAGGGATTTGCACATAATATTCACCTATTTGTTTTATCGCTTTTGATCGGAAAGGTGATATTCGGGCAAGTGGTTTTTTACTTGACGCTAAAACTCGCCTTGATAACTGCAGCAATATTTCTGGTGACCTGCCCCCAAAAACTAGACCGCTTGGAGATGGAAAAATCGGGCGGTCAAGGTAACTTGATGCTGGATGCTAAGCAGGGGGTCGCGTGTTCGAATCACGCCGGGGTCGATTTTTTTATTCTTCCAAATAACTCCCCCTTCACGCACAGTTCCGGTGTCTATTTTTTAGACACTTTATGGACACTAGAAAAAATTTAGCGTCTATTCCTGGACACTTTTTGGACACCGGATTGATCTGAACGCTCTATAGAAGAGCACCTGCCTAAAAGATATCTGTTCCGTGGTTTTTCCCAATACAAGAGCACCTGTTCGAAAGACTGATTTGAATCCAAAAATATTTTTCAAAAAAAAACGGATTGATAATTTGCAGATTTTTTTTCAAAAATCTTTTGAAACAAAAAAAGCATTTCCAGGATTTTTTTAGGTGTCCAAATGGTGTCCATTGGTCACCGAAATTCACGAAAATTGGCGGAATAGATAGCGGAGGAAATTCTTGTAACTCCTTTAAACACAGCAACATGCGGCATGAAATAGAAATGCAGAGAAATTGGCAGAAAACGCTCTGGGAAAATTAGAAGGCAGGTGCTCTATCCACCTGAGCTACAGGCGCACTAAATTTTATTAATTTAGTACGGCACCGTCGAAGCTCAAGGAAATGCTTCGTACGTTGCCCGCAAACTTCATTAACTTTTCTTTTAATCTATCAAAGTTTGCGACAGCCCTGGCATCTTTCGATCATTGAATCGCAGCCAGGACAGGCGCAAATGATTCTCTTTGTCAATTAAACTCTGTGTAGATTCTTCTATTTTATAATTTCCTTGAATCCTAAAACACGGCCAATGGGTATGCCAAATATATCAGATTTTTTTACAGCTGTCTCGAAAGACTTCGTGAGGAACCCCCTATAATCAAAAAGGCAGGTCTAAGTACGACCTGCCTTTTCATAGACTGTTCCAGAAGTCCCAAGCGAACTAATCTTGATACCCCATCATCCGGGCACTGACGCTCTCAACGGGCTTTTGCTGACATCCCTATGGACACTATAGATCTTTAAAGTTCCTCTCGGTTTACTAAGATCGGACGGCAGTTTAACTTCATTCTTAGTCAGTGAAGCTCCGATGACACCCTCAAAAGCCTGACGCAACATCCATCCGGCAGCTCCGGTATAGCCATTCCAGATCATCCGGCCGGGTTCAAACGTGGTCAAAAAGTCGGCCGGTTGTTTGTTGGGTTGCCCACCATAAATTTCAATTTCCTGAGGTGTGACATGTGCAATGGGCGTGATCTTGAGCCATAATCGATACGCAGTAGCCCGATATTCATCTGCCTTGACATGATTGCCGCGCAAATCGAACTGTTCCGCCAGAATTCTGGCTGCCCGCACAAGCCACTGGACACCGTGGCAGTACATACCGTTCTCACGCACACCCTCAGGGTATTTACTGCTCCGTCCCAAGTAGGGCTTGGTATCTTCACGCAAGGCCGGCCATCCAAGCAAGATCACATTCCCGCGTTCCAGAACGCTGAGCGCTGTATTGAAGATCGTCAGACCACGTTCAAAGTTGATGCCGGTCTTGACCGCCCATGCCGCGGTCAGGGCATCGATCTCCCACACACCGCTGTCTTTCACGCCGATTTCGGTCCCGTCATCATGGATGGCACGCAAATACCGGTCACCTCTCCATGTCCGCTCCAGTGCGGCCTCGAGAGCCTGCATTTTGTTGAGATAATGCTCTTTACGCCGAATGCCGTCTTTTTTCTCGATAATGGCGGCCATTTCTTTCAGAATGTAGTACAGGAAAAATCCAAGCCAAACGCTTTCTCCCTTTCCACCACTCCCGATTTCATCAAGTCCGTCATTCCAATCGCCGACCCCCATCAACGGTAACCCATTTCTCCCCATGCGCTTGTTCAGCACCACATCGATCGAACGCAGACAATGCCGGTAAACCGTATCGGCCCGCGTCGAACGCTGGTATAGAGATCCCCATCCGTGTTTATTCTTGGGAAGCGGGGCAAAAGGAAACTCCGATGCCACATAAGTGGTCATTTCATCCAGGATTGATTCATCGCTGGTCACGCGGATATATTCCACAACACCCCAAGCCAGCCACAAAAGATTATCCGAGGCGTGAGACCGGCAGGAAAAAGCACTTCGCCCATCTGTCAGGGTAAAAAACCAGTGAAACACATCGCCTTCAATGAACTGCTGTGAAGCGTGCAATAAAATCTGTTTTCGCGCCAGAGCCGGGTCGACCCAGGTCAAGTTCACCGTATCCTGCAATTGATCGCGGAACCCGTAAGCACCGCTGGTCTGATAAAAACCACGCCGTGCCCAGATACGTTCTGCCAGGGCCTGGTATTTAAGCCAATTCTGATACCGGTCAAAGGCAGGTTCACTGGTCTTGATTTCCGTTGTCCCCATGAGGCTCAACCACCATTTGCGGGTTTCATCGAGACTCTTCCGGACTGTTTCAATGTTCTTATACTTCTGGACGATCTGGATCGCTTGTTTCTGATTGTCCGTTTGTCCGAGCACGATCGCAACCGTGCATTCTCCGCGCGCAGGAATTTCAAGCGCCCCCAGAAAACCCGCGATTTGCATGCCGTCATTCAGCTGAGTTTCATCCGGCACTCCCTGCTCCACCATATACGGACGGTTCACCCAACGTCCTGATCCAAAAAATCTGCCGCGCTTTGTTTCAACACGCTCGGCCGGTATCGACATGGACGCAAACGCCGGACCTGACCGGAAAATATTGCGCGGGTTCTCGAAAAACAAGGCATCCAGAACTTTGTCATGTTTCACTCCGAGAGGTCCCGAACGCTCCGGCATGAAAGCTAAGGCCATCTGAAAATAAGGCGCAATCCTCATTTTCCGCGGCCGATCTTCACTGTTTTTAACAGTGAGAAGATACACACCGGTCGGATCCTTGGTCGGAACGAACACCGTCAGCTCCGTTGAAAGAGTCCCGCGAGACATACGGAAAACAGCCGTGCCATCGACACCGAATTCTACCTCATTTTTTGCATCCCGATCATTGATCGGATGGTGCGTGGGAGAAAACCACTCTTTCCGCTCCGGGTCATAGAGATAAATCGCTTCCGAAGGAATTTCTTTCGTCACCGTATCCGGCCAGTCCGGCGTCACACGATTTTGTTGTGAATTCCCGTTACACGAGGTATGCAATCCGCGATTGGTCACCATGACCGAGTGAACTGCATTCGCCATACCGTGATCAAAAGGCCGGGGCGTGTAGGGCGTACGCACCAGCAACTTATTGCCATTGTCCAGAAATTCAAAATAGGGTTGCGGTGTTCCGGACGGAATTTCACCGTGACCGATCAAAAGGTGCCGTTTATGCTTTGAAGGCAAAGAAGCTGTTTTGGAGGGCTCGGGCTTCAGGTGTTGATGAATCAGACCCAAAGCCATATCTTTTTTCTTTGCAAATCCACTTATCATTTTCACAACCCGGAACGTTTTCGGCTCAAGCGGGACGTTCACCAGCAAGCTTCCGATCGGATCAAACGTAGGACATGCGGGCGTATCTTTAGCTTCTAAAAAGTCCATGGTCTCCAAAACCCGCGGCGACCAAAGACTCCTGGCCCGCCCGATAAAATCGACGCGACCCGTCAGAAAACCCTCCGGGGCCGTATCGGCCGCAAGAAACCCCATGGATTTAGTCGCTTTTTGCCAACTCAAAATCGCATTCGCACTGCAGACATATTCCATTTCAGGATAAAGACGCTGATACTGCGTGTGAAACCTGTCATGCAAACCGCCATTCAGCACCCATTCAAGATAAGAAACCATTTTCAATTGCCGCGGTCGATCCGTGAGATTCTCAACACGAATCTTCCAGATTTCGGCCGGGCTATCCTGATCCGGCAGCCCGATTTCAATGGACGTCCTAATGCCGTGATTCGTCGTCACCACTTTGAAGGAATGCTCATCACGGCTGACCTGAGAGGATTCAAACAGTTTTGCCGGAAAATTCCCGATCACCGGCCAGTAACGAACCGCACTGTCCGGTTTCTCAGCCATATCCACCAGAAAAAGGGTCCGGCCGCAAGGATCAATGATGTCGTAAGACCGCCGGCTGATGTCGCATTCTTTTGTAATGACCTCGCTGAAAATTTCGCCGTTCTCCTTCAGCGTAACCTTGTATTCATGGTTCGACATCTCGTAGACTTTGATGCGCTTTTTCTGGCCGCGACACCGCAAGATCCTTACGAAATGGACTATCACAGCACTGACAAGAATGGCCGCTATAATCACGAGCGCTAGCTGGAGTACCGAAAGATGCTGAAGCGTCGGGATCAATCCTTTCCCCCGGGCAGCATTCTGTATGGCTTCGGATTGCCCCCATACCTCATCCCAATCTTTACCCCGCGGGATGTAAAACGGGATGAGCAGCGGCGCCCATGTCATGAACCGTTTCACCCCTTCGGGAATATAGCGCTGCGCCGCAGCGGGACCGATAAAACGCGCGACTTTTTCGTCCAATTTATCCATCCCCAAAAAGCTCAGATTGACAAGGGTCGCGACCCGAAGCCCCATATGATCCATCCAAATGAGAATGCGGAAGAAATCAAAGGCCATGACCCAGAGAAAGATTTTAAGACTCCAGGCCTGGAAGTCTCCTGGGGACATGGTGATGTTGTTCCATATCGCAAAACCCGTGCGGATCGCACCGTCTTGATTGAACCAAGTCGCTACCGGCATCATCCGCAGAAACGTGAAAATGATCGGGGACATCCACAAACCCCATCGTAAGACATAGATCATCAGTTCGGTCAATTGCGCCAGACCGGCCTTGGAGAAGAAAAACTTGATGGGGGTTTTATCCTTGTCAAAGAAGGCCTGCATGAATACCTTGTTGATGGCAAACAACCAAGTCGCCACCGACCATTTAATCACGCCATCGAGGGATTCCGTGAACAACAGTTTGACGCCGCCTGGGCAGTAACCCAAATCCATTTGTCCCCACTTACTGATCAGGACGGGTTGACTGTAATGTCCGGTTGCGGCATTAAAATAGGGATACATCACATGCGACAATTGGCCTGAGGCGTCAAATTCAGGATAAGATAGAAGCTGTGCCTGTGAAAAATGGGAAGTGATATAAAGTTTGAACTTATAAAGAATCACGGGAACCTGTTGGGCATCTAAATAGAAAGCTACCGCGCTGCCAAGAAAAACACCCATGATGGAATCGGTTAAATACAGTTTCCAGGACTGAATCTTCCCCTGCCCTTTGACGGCATAAACGATATCGCGGAGAAGACTCACGCCGCCGGAAGCGGCAAGCCCGACAAGAAGACCGAACATAATGCGTTCCGACATTTGCTTTTCAAACATACCGTGTCCGATCATATGCGCGAATCCAAAACCAACGATGGCTCCGCGAAGATAAAGCGTCCACTGGGCATAGCTGTACTGGAGTCTCTCAAAAAATGGCAAACTACCGTCAAACGTTTCGATCAAAGTTTTGACCAGAGGAAAGAGCAAAATCCCGAAACAAATACCAATGCCGTATGGAGAAGCCATTAAAATCTTTTGAGCCGCAGACGTAGCGAACAAAAATGAAAAAAGATAAAGAAGGGCCATCAGGATACCGCTGTAGGCCATACCTTTTCGCATCCCCGTCGTCGTATGCCTCCAAAGGCTTTCTTCCGTTGGGGCAAGACGCTTGCCGCTGTCCAGCAATATCCCCGTCAAAAGATAAACCTCTCCCCATAACCCGGCAAAGGAAAGCATC
>Ga0209507_1000428_pt1 | contig 47449 bp, 40 predicted proteins | sample AD_UKC028_MetaG_FD_184414 | JGI IMG/M metagenome (GOLD analysis project Ga0209507, IMG submission 184414) | Active sludge microbial communities of municipal wastewater-treating anaerobic digesters from USA - AD_UKC028_MetaG (SPAdes) (version 2) | ecosystem: Engineered > Bioreactor > Anaerobic >...
ATTGAGTGGAAATTGAGAAAAGTTGATAATTTTAGAAACTTAAAAATCATGAAAGAAGCAATAATCAAATTCGTTCACGAGCCAACTCCGGAATCCTCTTAATTTCAACTAAAAATTGGACAACATCGTTTGCATTTATGGAGAAATTGTTCTATTAATCTAATTAATATCAATGTAATTCACTATCTTTGAAGTAGGAATAATATTCGGATGAACGCTGAAAATTCTATTATTTCACGGTTAAATGCACGATATTTCTGGGATATTGATCTTGCGGGATTAGATGAAAATTCATCTTACCGACTGATCATAGAACGGGTATTTACACTTGGTGAAGTCAATGAAATGAACCTGCTGATCAGCTTATATAGCCGTGAAAAGGTTGTGGAGGTGCTATGCAGTCTGCCTTATCTCGATCCGAAAACCTTAAATTTTGTCTCCAAATTATTTCATAAATCTGTCAAATCATTCAGATGTTACCAGTTAAAGCAGTCGAAGCCACAACACTGGAACTCATAAAGTCTTTACAAAACAAACCCTATCTCAAGGGCTTTTACCTGGTCGGGGGGACTGCGCTGGCTTTACACCTTAACCATCGCAAATCATTTGATATCGACCTGTTCTCCAATTTCGACTTTGATTCAGCCGTTATTCTGGAACAAATACAGCAAGATTTTTCCTTCCAGTTATATCTTTCAGCATCCAATACACTAAAAGGGTTTGTTGGAGAAATTAATGTCGATTTGCTGGCTCACCGCTATGAACTCATTGCCGAACCAGAAACAATGCACGAGGTGAATGTTTTATCGGTGCCCGATATTATTGCGATGAAACTGAACGCCATCTCAACCAGCGGTCAGCGGTCCAAGGATTTCATCGACATCTTCTATCTTCTTCAAAATTATAGTCTTGGAAGTATGCTGGAATTCTATCAAAAAAAATACAAACAGGAAAGGGTTGGGCATATTCTTAAAAGCCTGATTTACTTTGATGATGTGGATCTGGCAGATTGGCCGGTTTTGATAGAAAACCCTAAGCTAAAATGGATCGATGTAAAGAAGCGGATTGAGAAGGTAGTATTGGAGCATTCCCGAACTTAAATCCCTGTCCTGACTGCCGACTCATCAACCCCTGCTTGTATTTTTCTCGCAGATAAACGCAGATTGATACGCAGATTTCAGCAGATGTAGCGGCCCTTAAAAAAATCCACGTGAATCTGCGCTTTTAATGTACCCTACCCCTGCACCCCTCCCCTGCTAGCAGGGGAGGGGACGGGGGAGGGGTAAAAGGGTTAATTCCCCGGTGCTTGCGCCGGAATTAGGGTCCAGGGCTTGCCCTGGGGTTCATACCAGTGATTCTTCGAAAATCAGCGAGAAATAAAATCATTTCAATGAAACAATTAATTCAATCTCGGTTCCGGAACCTGGTTCAGATTTGATTAAAATTTCTCCCCCAATATCATTCATCCTCTTCCTCATATTAACCAATCCATTCCCCGGAAATTCAAGCCTGCCGGGATCAAATCCTTTCCCATCATCCTTAATTTTGATCCGGAGCGCTTTCTCATTCATTTCCAATACGATATTAATATTTTTTGCACCGGAATGCTTTACCACATTGTGCAGCGCTTCCCTGACGACCAGGTAAACGTTGCGCCTGGTTTCAACGGTCAATACCGTGGAGGGCAAGGAAGCGGGGAGGTCGAAGGAACAATGGATGGAGGTGGGCTCGAGGTATTCGTTTGCAAAGCGGCGGATGTAGGCGATGAGGCCTTCCAGCGTATCGTTTCGGGGATTGAGCGCCCAGACGATCTGGCTCATCTCTTCCATGACGCTCCGTGAGGTATCGCTGATCTGGCTGAGCCATTGTTTGGTTTCACCGGTGACGTCATCTTTACGCCTGGCAAGGTCGCTCAGGATCGAAATGCGGGTGAGGCTTGCCCCCACGTCATCGTGCATGTCCTGCGAGATCCTTGCCCGCTCGCGTTCCAGCATAAGCTGCCGGTCGAGATCTTTCTGGTAAAGGCTTGCCGTATGGAACAGGGCGATGACCCGTTTGGCGATGAGCTGCAGCACCCGGATGTCCTGGGTGGAATAGGACCTTTCAGATTGTTTCGGTCCGCAGAGGAAGAAACCGAAGGATTGTCCTTCCTTCAGCAGCGGAACGATCAGCTCCCCGGGGATCTTTTGAAGGATCGGCGGTTGCTGATCCAGTTCACCTGGTGAGAATACCTGTGGTTTTCTCAAGCGATTGTCTAATTCATAGTCAATCTGGAATTCCTGATCCGGGGGCACTTCCTTTCCAAGGACAATTACCGGCTGGTAGAAGAGTCCCTCTTTTTTGAGACCCAGCATGAACGTTTTAAAATGAAAGATTTCATCGATTTGCAGTGCGATCTGTGTTGTGATTTCATCCGGCCGGTAGATCCCGGCCAGCTTCTCTTCAAAACCGGAAACGACCGTCGCCGAGTCATAGGTTTCCCGGCGAAACAACCTGTCGATCCATTTTTGCAGCCGGTCGCGCAGTACCAGGAATAAGATGACTGAAACAGCCAGGGACAGGAAGCGGGTGAGATCGGAGGTGCCCTCTGACCATCGGTTGACCAGATAGATCAGGATTAAATACGTGATCAGTATGAGAAGGGTAGCACCCAGGTACAATAAAGCTTTCTTTATATAAAGCTCGATTTCCCATATCCTGTATCGTAAGAGCGCAATCATAAAGCAGATGAGCATAATAAAAATCGTGACCAGCGCGGCCAGGTCATAAAAAATAAAAGGGTATAAAAAGTCCAGGTGAAGGAGTTCATGATAAAAAACCGCGTAGGCTATGGGCGTCGAATATCCAAAAAAAGCCCCGATGATCATCATGCGAAGCTGGTTTCGGGCGATGGTATCTTTTATGGTCCGGAACTGGTAAATGGCGATTGCAATGGCGATGCAACAGGTCGCACCAATCCATGTCGAATGCATTCTGTTTACGGACATTAGCTGTTCATAGAATCCGGAAGAAGGATGATATATGGCAAGCAGATAATACACAGAGAAGAATGAAGCAAGGAAAAATCCGGCTACATAGAACAGGAAAGGAAACTGTCGGAACCTTTTGTAGATTATAGCATGCCGGGGAAAGATCAAAATAAAATGGATAAGAGCGGGACCTGATAAATAAGTGCAGAAAAGGAAAATTACTGTGGCACTGTTGGCAATCGGATCCGGTCTGAAAAGTAAGTATGCACTATGGGTAATCGCATACAGTTGGAAGTAAAGAAAGAAGATGCCCACCGACCTGTCCCGTGGCTTTTTATAGACGACATACATACAGGCAACACTGAAACACAAGATCAGCAAGTATTTGATGTAGTAAAGCACCGGGGACTCCTGCATATACGAGCCTGGGACCCTGGCTGCAATCAATTCTTCATGGCCTCTCAGGACCCTGTAAGTCAAAGTGTCACCAATCTTATAAGGTCCCAGTTCATGATACAATTGTTCCGGTCCGGTGATGGTAATAGAATCAATGGAAAGGACAATGTCGCCGGGCTGCAGCCCTGCCCGTTTGGCCGGGCCCCTTGAAGAAATTTCTGAAATGATGCATTGGCCGTCCTCAAACCTGTACCTGATATCCTCGAACTCCATCCTGTACATGTTGACCAGATAAATGATATTGACAACCACCACGAGGAGTACGAGTGCAAATGCCCATAAAGGGACAATACCGATGAAACGTCTGAGTGTGTTCAAGGCAGCAGGATTGGATTGCAAAGGTAAATGTACTGCAATCCAAATTCAATCTCGTCTTATACCTCTATTTTCCTGATTTATATCAGGACAAGCTATCTGGGTAATTGGTAATGGCTACTTCATCACTACCATCTTTGTGGTCGTAATGGTCCCTCCCGCCTGTAGCTGTACCAGATAGATACCTGCCGGCAGCCGGATTGCATCAAACGGAATTATGTGTTCCCCCGGCGCCTGTTCTTCATTGACCAGCGTACATACCTCACTCCCGCATATATCCAGTATTTTCAATAAGATACTTATGCTTTCTGAAATTTGATATTTGATTTCTGATCTTGAAATAGTGGGATTGGGATACACACTGACCGCCGACCGCCGACCGCCGGCCATTGAGATCCCCGTTCCCAGACACGCTTCCTCCACTTCCTGAAAACTGTCACAACCGGAAGCATTATCATGAATCTCAACCGTGCCATTCGGACTCGACAGATAATCACAAATGCTTTGGACATCACAGGCAAAAAGGGAATCATTAAAGTATATTTCAAGGTTTTCAATAGAAGCTGCATTGACATTCTCAAGACCTGTCAGACTGGTTAAAACAGAATTAGCATAAATATATAGATTACCTCCTATGGAGTTTGTATTTTCAAGTCCTGCCAGACTGGCCAGGTACGAAGTCTGTCCAATAACCAGATCACCCCCGATCGAGGTTAGGTTTTGCAATCCCTCCAGACTTTCGATGTTAGGATTGCCATAAGGCACAAAATCCTCGCCTCCGGTATAGGGAAATGGGCTTAGCAGAAGGCTGCCATATACAGAAGTCAGGTTATCCAGACCTGATAAACTGGTAATGGCAAAATTGTCCTGCATCAAAAGATCACCCCCGATGGTGGCCAGGTTACTGAGCCCTTCCAGATTAATGAGGCTGCTCCCAATGAAGATCAGATCCCCACCGATTGACGTCAATCCTTCCAATCCTGTAATCTGTGTCAATAATGGATTACCAACCGGACCACCGCTGGCATAGTGGCCAATTTGTAAATTCCCACCAATGAAAGTCAATCCGCCAAGCTCTAAAAGACTGATTAAGGAGTTATTCCCGGAAATAAAAAGTGTCCCTCCGATAGAATTGAGATTGCTCAATCCGATCAAATCTGTTAATGAGTCATTACCGATTATTCTGAGTCCAGCCAGGGAAGTAAGTCCTTCCAGACCTGTCAGGCTGGCCAGTGAAGTGTTGCCTATCGGGTTTGACAACCAGCTTAATGAACCAATATTTAAACCGGAACCGATGTAAGTCAAACCGCTCAGACTTGTAATATCCTTCAGAAGAGGATTATTGTCTATGTTGAGAGATCCACCAATTGAAGTCAGATTTTCAAGTCCTGAAAGGCTCTCGAGGGATATATTCTCTCCTGACGGGTATACCCCGATGGTGAAATCTCCTCCTATGGACGTTAGCACGCTCAATCCATTGAGATTTGTAATATCAGTCCCATTAATGCTCACATCCCCTTCTATTTCCGTACAGCCGGGATAATTGATTTGGAAACTGTCAATCTGAACCTGCGTTGAAAACGTGATACCCTCAGGCAGGCAGCCCTGGGCATGAGCACTGCTCATTACAAGCAGGACAAAAGAAATGATGATGAGCTTTTTCATGGTGAGGTGATTAATTGTAACAAAGTTACAGAAGGGGGAAAGGGGAGACAATCACCATTTAGTAGTAATTTCGGTCAGCGGTCAGTGGTCGGCGGTCAGCAGTTGGCAATAGGCAGTTGGCAAATAGAAGATAGCCTGAAGCTTGATGCCTGCAAACTGGATTTTGGAATTTGCCTGGAATTTGGATTTTGGAATTTGGGTTTTATTTATGCAGGTATTTCAGTACCGCCTCGGTGCGTGTGCGGACCTGCAGCTTTTCATAGATGTTGCGGATATGGGTGCGGACGGTCTCTATGCTGATGAACATCTGTGCAGCGATCTCTTTGTAAAAGTAACCTTTGACCAGGAAATTCAGGATCTCTTCTTCCCGTTTGGTGAGCCCGACCGCATTACCAGACGTGAAGGATGGATGCTGGAACGACTGCACCACCTTGCGGGCGATCTCCCCCGACATGGGCGAGCCGCCCCGGTGCACATCCTGAATGGCTTCCAGTAGCTTTGCCGGCGGTGTCTGCTTAATCAAATAACCCGTGGCACCTGCGGCGAGGGAGCGGAAAATGGCATCGGCATCTTCGAAGACGGTCAGCATGATGAATTGGGAGGGAATCTGCTGCTCCTTGAGGGTCAGGATGCACTCGATGCCATTCATCCCCGGCAGGTTGATGTCCATCAGCACCACATCCGGACTAACCTGCGGAATTTCCGCCACGGCGTCTTCCCCGTTTGCGTACGCAGCCACACAGTCAAACCCGGGTGAACCGTTGAGCAGCATCTGCAGTCCTTCCCTGACAGTCTTATCGTCTTCGACGATGGCGATGCGAATGGGTTCTTTATCAGGATTTTCGGAATAGGTCATGGAGGGGTTCGTATTGTCTGGCTAAGTTACGATGAAAACAAAGAGGAAAGATATCCCCTTTTAGTAGTAATTTTTTCAGCAGGATTATTCTTTCAGATCCTTCGCTTCGCTCAGGATGAAGGCAGGAGGTAAGGTAAACAGATCCCTCGCTAACGCTCGGGATGACGATCGAGGAAGAGAGTAAAGGAAAGCGGCGCGGCACACCTTGAAAATATTCAAATGAGTGCCGCGCCGCTTTCACATACTGGCCTCTTTGGCCGTCATCCTGAGCGCAGCGAAGGATCCGTTGCTCAAATTCACTATTTCAATGAAACAATTAATTCAATCTCAGTTCCGGAACCTGGTTCAGATTTGATCAAAATCTCCCCTCCAATATCACTCATCCTTTTCTTCATATTCACCAGCCCATTTCCAGGGAATTCCAGGCGTTCCGGATCAAAACCTTTTCCGTCATCCTTCACCCCGATCCTGAATCCGCTTTCGAAGACTTCCAGCGAGATCGTTACTGACGCTGCATCCGAATGTTTTACCACATTGTGCAACGCCTCCCTGACCACCAGATACACATTGCGGCGGGTTTCAATACTTAATGCCCTGACGGGCAAGGAGGTAGGGAAGTTAAAAGTACAGCGGACAGATGTTGGCTCAAGGTATTCATTGGAAAATCTCTTTATGTAGGCGACAAGTCCTTCCAGCGTGTTGTTTTGCGGATTCAGCGCCCAAATGATCTGGCTCATCTCTTCCATGACGCTCCGGGAAGTGTCGCTGATCTGGCTAAGCCAATGCCTGGCATCGTCGCGTGTGTCGTTCATGTTCCTGACCAGGTCGCTCATCATGGAAATGCGGGTAAGACTGGCCCCGACGTCATCGTGCATATCCTGCGAGATCCTGGCCCGCTCCCGTTCCAGCATAAGCTGCCGGTCGATATCTTTCTGGTAAAGGTTGGCCGTTTGGAATAAGGCCACTGTTCTCTGAGCAAGCAGTGAAAGAACACGGATATCCTGCAGGGAGTAACTTTTCTCCGATTTTTTCGGTCCGCAGAGGAAAAACCCGAAAGGCTGACCATCCTGCAGCAATGGAACGATAAGTTCTCCGTCAGATTGCTCAATATACGCAGGTATCCTGTCAAGTTCTTCAGGAGAGAATACCTTTGCTTTACGGAGCATGTTTTCAAATCCTGAAGTTGCAATAAACCCGTTTCGGATTTCCTCATGGTCATTTCCAGATATAAACACTGGCTGATAGAGATCATCTCTTTTCTTTAAGCTGAAAATGAACGATTTGAAATGAAAGATTTCGTCAAGGCCGGAAACAATCCCGGAACTTAACTCATCGATATGGTAAATCCCTGACAGCCTTGCTTCAAAATCGGAGACGACGTTTGCTGAATCATAAGATTCCCTGTGGAATAAGCGCTCGATCAGGTGCTGGATAGTATCCCTCAAAACCATAAAGATCAGGACGGAGAGGGCCAGGCTGATAAAACGGGTTGTGGCGGTTTCACCGGAGGTCAAACGATCAATCAGGAATATTAAAAAGAAGTAAGTGCAAACGATGATAAAGGTTGCACTTAAGTATAACAGTGCCTTCCTGATAAATACCTCGGTGCCCCAGATCCTGTAGCGGAATATCGCAACCATGAAGCAGGAGGCCATGATGAGCATAGCTGGCCCGTGGGCAATCTGAAAGAGCCATGGATTTTTTGCCGCGAGTGTCTCAATATAATCCGGAAAAATTCCGTCTAACATCGGTGCGATAAAACCGAACAGGGAACCGATGATTACAATACGGACCTGATTACGGGCCAGGGTGCTTTTTATGGTGTAAAACTGGTAAACCGCAATGCCAATGGCCGTTAAGACAGCCACATTAACCCAGATCAGGGAAATCTTAGCAGAAATTACAGCGTTAGCGTCGTGCAATGTGGATGGATTATAGATAGAGATGATCCAGTATCGTGAATTGAAGATCAGAATAAGAAAACTGATGGCATAAAACAACCAGGGAAGCCTGTTAAACCGTTTAATAAGCAGGGAAGCTCGCGGGAAAATGAGATGAAAATGAATTAATGCTGAAACCCCTATCAGGGTGCCTGCATCAAATGCAAAACTTAGAAACGTTGCTAATGGTTCCGGCTGGTAAATAAGCCCGGCATTCGAGGCCATTGCGATAAGCTGAAAATAGACGAAAAACACCCTGGCGGCAGGATCACCCGGCTTTTTGTACAAAATATAGGTGCTCCCGAAACTGAAAAGCAGGGCTATTAAATAAATTCCAATCAACAGCCATAAAACCTCTGAGTCCCGGCGGTAGTACAAATACAGAGAATTCACCACGACAACCACAAGCACGAAGAGTAATGCCCATGGAGGAATGGTGCGTATGAATTGTTTGAAATGTTTCAAAATGACCTGACTGGTTTTCAACCGTAAATATAAGGAAGATTCAGTGAATCTATAAATCTCAGAAAATATTTGAAATTTATATTCTATTCTTTATGTTTTTAGGTAAATTTGTAAAGTCATTAAAATACAAAAGCATGATTCGACGTGAAATCCAATCTGTTATTGAAGAACAACTGTATAAAGGTAAGGTTGTCATAATCTATGGACCAAGAAGGGTGGGAAAGACGACTTTATCAAAACAATTGCTTGCTGACCAGGAAAATAGCCGTTACATCAATTGCGAACTTCTGGAAAACAAGCTGGCACTTGAAACCACGAACAGCATTGCCTTGAAAAGTTACCTGGGAAATTACCGCCTGATCGTGCTCGATGAAGCACAACACATCAACGATATCGGCCGTATCCTGAAGATCATCGCGGACACTTACCCTGAAATACAGATAATTGCAACGGGTTCATCGAGTTTTGAACTGGGGAACAGGATTTCAGAACCACTTACCGGACGATCGCGGGAATACCTGCTTTATCCCTTTTCGCTATCCGAATTATTGAATGTAAAGGATCATATCGTTCTTGATGCCGGCCTTGAAGGTATATTGAGATTCGGGTTGTATCCTGAAGTTTACGGAAAACCTGAGGGAGAAGCCATTGAAGAACTGAGCCAGATATCAAGTACTTATCTGTATAAAGATATTCTTCAGTTTGAAATGATCAAGCGCCCAGGTCTTCTCCTGAACCTGTTGAATGCTATAGCATTGCAAATCGGAAGCGAAGTATCGCTCAATGAGCTGTCAAGAATGCTGGGGGAAACCGTTCCGACGATACAACGATATCTTGATCTTCTGGAAAAGGCTTTTGTGATCTTTCGGCTGAGGTCTTTCAGCAGAAACCTGAGAAAGGAAATTGCTAAAGGACAAAAGATATATTTCTATGATTTAGGGATAAGAAATGCATTGATAAGGAATTTTAATCCATTGGACATCAGGAATGATTCTGGAGCTTTGTGGGAAAATTTCTGTATTGTCGAGCGAATGAAATTCAATATGAACCGGCGCCGGTTTGTCAATATCTGGTTTTGGCGTACTTATGATCAAAAAGAAGTAGATTACATTGAAGAAGAAGGGGGTAAGCTTTCAGCGTATGAGTTTAAATTAAATCCAACGTCAAAAACCAGGATTAATAAAGAATTCATTGAAGTTTACCCTGATGCAGCCCTTCATAGAATAACGAAGGAAAATTACTGGGAATTTATCAGTTAATAGGGTTACCTTTGAATGACACGTAAAAAACCTTAACACGATCGTGATGATTACGAACAGATTATTCGTTATCCCAAAGCTACGGTATCTCGTCGCTGCATGCCTGATCTGGTCATCGGCAGCCTTTTCACAGCAGATCCGTTCACCTCTTGGAACTGATGTATACCGGCTTGACAACGGACTGACCGTCTACCTGAATGAGGATCATTCATTGCCGAGCATTTTCGGGGCTGTTGCCGTCAAAGGGGGAAGCAAACGCGACCCGGCGGATGCAACGGGTATCGCACATTACTTTGAACACATCATGTTCAAAGGAACCGACAGCATCGGGACCCTGGATTACACGACCGAAAAGGTTTACCTGGACAGCATTGCAGCACTTTATGATCTACTGGCCACAACGAATCCCGTTGAGGCTGGCGAAAGGATCCAGGGCGAGATCAACCGGCTATCAATCCGGGCGGCTGAATATGCCATCCCGAATGAATTCGGCAAGATCCTGGGTGAAATGGGAGGCACCAACGTGAACGCCGGTACAACCAATGACGATATCGTCTACTTTAATATCTTTCCGGCTAACCAGGTCGAAAAATGGCTCCGGCTATACAGCCACAGGTTCATCCATCCGGTCTACCGGTTGTTCCAATCGGAACTTGAGACGGTGTACGAGGAATACAATATGTACAAAGACAGCCGGTTTGCCAATGCTTTTGAGGTATTTATCAAAGTATTTTATCCGAATTATCCTTATGGTGTTCCGATCGTCGGGTACCCTGACGATCTGAAAAATCCATCCATGAGGAAAATGGACGAGTACTTTCATACCTATTATGTGGCCAATAATATGGCACTGATCTTAAGCGGGAATTTCAGCACGGATGAAGTCAAACCGCTGATCAGTAAATACTTTGGAGTGTGGAGAAGTGGAGAGATCCCGCCTATGCCATCGGATTACACGATCCAGCCCTTCAAAGGCAGGTATCTATTTCAGAAAAAACTTACCCCGATTAAATTCGGGGTTCTTGCTTACCGTTCCGTACCTGTGGGACATGAGGATGAACCTGCACTGGACGTGATCACCGGGTTATTGTCCAATGAGTCACTGACAGGGCTTCTGGATCAGTTAAGCGTGGATCATAAGTTAATGCAGGCTGCGGCCGCCGGGATGCATTTTACTGAGGCAGGAGGAGAAATGATCATCTTTCTGCCGAAGATCGTCGGTCAGTCACTGAGCAAGGCTGAGGAACTTGTTTCCGGTCAGTTAGACAGCCTTAAAGCAGGCAGGTTCAGCGATGAACTGCTGGAAGCCGTCAAAACACAGATCATCGTGGATTATAAGCACAACTTCGAGGACCAGTACCAGCGGGGCTACATGATGATCACTTCGTTTGTGATTGATATGGATTGGCAGGAGATACTGGATTATCCCGAAAGAATAAAAAATATCTCCCGTGAGGATGTCATCACCATTGCCAATAAATATTTCGGGAATGATTACCTGGTGTGCTACTCCAAAACGGGATTTCCAAAGAAACCGGAAACGCTGAAACCACCTTTTGAGCACATACCTTCAGTCAATACCGGAATGAAGTCAGTCTTTGCACAGGAAATTGAAAATATGCCTGCACAGGCGACCGAACCCGATTTTATCGAATTCGGCCCACCGGATTCGGAGAACAACGAGGTCACTGTCCATGATCTTACCGCCCTGGCTCACGTGTATTATACGGAGAACAAGGTCAACGACCTGTTCAGCCTTAACTTCCGATTTGGAACAGGTACCTACGAGAGGCCTGTCCTGGACCAGCTATCCGAATACATGTCGCTGATCGGCAGTGAAACCATGCCACTGGCCGAACTTTCGGTAAGCCTTCAGGGGCTGGGTGCTGCCTATTATTTCAATGCCGGACGCGATAATTTCAGCATTGCCATTTCCGGTCCTGATTCGAACCTGGATACGATCGTTGCACTGGTTTCCGGCCTTCTATACCATCCGCAAAAGGATGACGATAAGATCAGGAAACTGTATGAATCTGCAAAGACTGTGGTAAAAGTGGAAAAGGATGATCCTGAAACGATCGGTTCCGCATTGTACAATTACGCCGTTTTGGGCGACCATTCGCCCTATCTTCATCGCCTGACGCCGGCAGAAGTCAGGGAATTGAAGGCTGACAGTCTTCTCAACCTTCTGACGGAAGTGATGAGCTTTGAAGCGGATATTCATTATTCCGGGACGATTGGATTACCTCAGCTGGAAAAGATTTTAGCGTCCAGGTTTTCATTTGACAAAATCAGCATCAGGAGCAAATCACCGGTCAGGAATGAATTTAAGGAATATAATGAACCGGTTGTTTTCTTCCTGGATGACAAAGAAGCCATCCAGAGCAAGGATTATTTCTTTTTACCAGGCGAAGTCGTCAAAGATGAAGATATTCCTTACCTGAATGCCTACGCCGATTATCTTGACGGGGGCATGCAGAGCGTTATTTTCCAGGAGATCAGGGAATTAAGGTCATTCGCCTATGCCAGCGGTGCCTCCGTATTCCGTCCGTTCTATACGGATGAGCGATCAAGTCTGATGGCCTATGTGGGCACCCAGGCTGATAAGACCCGGGAGGCGGTGGAGGTGATGCATCGTATACTGACCACACAGCCGGATAAGAGTGACCGGATGGAGATGGTGCGGAAATCCCTGATCCAGACCATCAACAGCGACAAGCCCACTTTCAGAAGGATTTCCTACCCGGTCGCAAATTACTGCAGACAGAACTATTCAGAAGATCCGCGAAAGCGCTGGGTTAAAAGTTATCAGGATATGCGTTTCGAAGATATTGTCGGTTTGTACGACCGGCAATTTTTCCACAAACCGACCGTCATCACCATCATTGGAGATGAAAACAAAATTGGCACTGACTGGATGAAAGCGTACGGGAAGGTCATCCGGGTGAAGAAGGAAGATATTTTCAGGTAGGGGGATGAATGAATATCCAACATACGAACATACAAAGTAGAAGGCGAAGTAGAAGGCGAAGTAGATTGCGGATTGGATTACAGAATTTAAAATCTATTAATTTTCCTTATTATAATCCGCAATCGCATTTTTGGCTGCCATTGCTCCCTCTTCGATGATCTCTTTTGCTTTATAAAAGTCGTAGGTGCCGAACATGTCCCGTGAAACACTGATCAGAAGATCAGGGGGATACTTTTCAATGGTCAAGCGGGAGATCCGGTGGACCATCAGGCCGAGGCTTTTATTGGTCAGTGCAAATAAACCGATCTGGTCCGCTTTGTTTTTGGGAACGGTTTCACTGAACAGGCTGTGGAACAGTTTGAAATATTTGTAATGCTGATGCTCCTTGGGGATGGGAGGGGGTATTCTTGTTATTTCAAAGGGCACTACGGCATTCACATCCACGATCACCAGCAGATCCTTATCTTTCCGCTGAATATGATGAATGGGAACGGGATTCAATAAACCTCCGTCTACATAAAAACCGTCACCGATCCTGAAAGGCTGAAAGAAGGTAGGGATGGAGATGGATGCCCGGATGGCGTCGTACATGCTTCCCCTGGTAAAAATCTTTTCGGTACCGCTGACGATATCTGTGGCGACCGCACAGTAGGGGATGGGCAGGTCTTCTATGTTACGGTCAGGAACGATTTCCTTCATTTTTTTGATGATCCTGTTTCCCTTTACAAGACCATTTTTACTGAAAGCCAGGTCCGTAAGTTTCCACACCTCCTTTAGGCTTAATGATCTGGCAAAATCCTCGAATACTTTTAACTGACCGGTGGCATAGATACCACCCACCACAGCACCCATGGAGGTTCCCGCAATGGAGGTGATCTTATAACCGGCCTGTTCCAGGGTATTGATCACCCCGATATGGGCGAAGCCTCTGGCTCCGCCGCTGGAGAGCACTAATGCAACATTTTTTTTCATTTTCTGCCAAGTTGAAAGAATCTTCCGGAGATGCTGTGAGTTTCCCAAAGATACTGCTTTTTCACGAGACCGCCGACCGCTGACCGCCGACCGGCTACTTGACATTCATATCCAACGCCTTCAACTGCAAGGCAAATCCCCTTTCGTCAGACATCATCACCCGTTTCACTGCATCAGACAGATCAATCGGGCTGACGGGCTTGAGCAGGTATTCCATGCCGCTCAGCCTGAAGGCCCGGATCGCTTCCTTATCCATCGCCGAAATGAAGATCACCCTGAAATTGACAGCATCAATACCATGAAGCACATCGAAGCCGGTCCCGTCGCCCAAGTGGATGTCCAGCAACACCAGATTAGGCTTCAGCCGGCCGATCGCCTCAATGCCGCCTGCCACATCGGAGGCGGTTCCCACCACCCGTGTTTCCGGGCAGTGGCGCGCCAGTAATTTGGCCAGTGTATCACGGATATGGGATTCGTCGTCGATGATGAGGGTGCGGATCATTTGTTATTCGTTGTCATTATATTCTTCATATTTAATATTACATTCTTCATGCTTCATAAAAAATCCCTCTCTCCGCTATTTGACTTACCCAGCGCTTTAGCGCGGGGGATCAGGCTGCTCAACGAATTCCGGGCTTTAGCCCCAAAGTGAACCAGCGTATTTGAGTATCTCATTTTCTTATCAGGTGTAGGGCTAAAGCCCGGTAGTGTTGTGTCCTTTCCATCCCCGGGCTGAAACCCTGGGTAAGTCAGCGTATGTTTTTTCCATCCCCCTGGCTGAGGCCCAGGGGATGTCAATTAACGTATAACGACCATTTTTGTGGCCGTAAAAGCATCACATGCTTCCAGTCTGATCAGATAGATTCCAACCGGAAGACCTGAAGCATCAATCGGAATAATGTATTCCCCGGGCGCCTGTTCTTCATTGACCAGCGTACATACCTCACTCCCGCAGACATCCACTATTTTCAACACAACCCTTTTGCTCTTTGAAATTTGATATTTGATCTCTGATCTTGAAAAGACCGGATTCGGCACCACGCTGACCGCCGACCGCTGACCGCCGACCGCCGACTCTTCCTCTCCGACATAGCACCCCACCTCAATCCCCAGCATCTCCAGGTACCGGCACATCAGGTAGATCTTGTTTTCCGGACTATCAGGGTCTGCCATACCGCCATAAGGCAACACAGTGCCAATGATCTTCCCTGTGTTGTATTCATTGTAAACGCCATAAATGTTTCCAGTCCCCGGGTCTTCCCACAGGGTGCTGGTAGAGGTGGCTGGATTCAGGATGTCCCACACATGACCAAGTCCCGGATATTGAAAGTCCATACCTGAAAATTCATTTAAGCCCGATAATTCCGTTACAGGATCCAGCGTCCAGTCGCCCAGGTCCAGGCCCAGCCACGGACGGATGTTATAGCCTCCTGCCATCACATTGGCACTGTTAAAGCACATATTACCTTCCATATAAACGCTGCCACCGTTGTTCAAATAAAGGGATAACATGAAGCCATCCTGTGCAGTCAGGACATGACCATAGGTTATATACATGCCGGTGATCACGAAAACGGCATCATAATCCACTGGCCAGCCAAATTTTGAAAGGTTATTGGTTCTGAAAACCGGGATATTAAAGAAGCGGATCGCCCTGTATACGCTGTCCACATAATCCAGCACCGGTCCGTAAGCGGTGCCGTAATAGATGAGGACATCGGGCCGTGTTCCAGCAAATATCTCTCTTCCGGGCGTGGCTTGACTGAAATTACGAGGAGTCTCGTTGTCGATTGCATTGAGTGAATAAGCATAGGTTTGTTCGGTCAGGTTCCTGCCATCTGTATAGGTCCCGGTTCCCGGGGCCACGCTGTCCCATAGCAGCTGGTCACGATAGATAAAGATCATGGCCAGGTCATCAATAGGACTCCCATCCGATTGTGTGGTTGGATCCATCCAGGTGATCGTAATTCCTGCAAAAGGATTGAAGGTGCCAGTTAGAATTACAGGTGATGATGGGACCGGGGAGCCTCCTGCCCATGCGCTGAGTTTCCTCTCAATACTCATATTTCCTGTGGAAAGATCATGGGTTTTGGCCATATATTCATAGTGTTGTCTGTCGGTGAGGCCTGTATCCGTATACGATCCCACACCAGCAGCAATGTTAACAATCAGCGTATTATCCCTGAAGATACTAATCTCGAAATTCTCGAGAGGATCACCGCTGACCAGTGTGGAAGGGTCGTTCCAGGATATCGTAACAGATGAAGGAGTGGAGTAATCGCTGTAGGCTGTCACCTGGCTGGGTGGCCGCGGATTTTCAGGAACTGCATTTTCGATGTAGGCTTGGTAGACATCGATCACACCCATGCCATAGGTATTGTCTTCCCCCGGTTCGCCCAGGTCGCGGGCGGTTTCATACAGCATCTGCTTCAGCTGGTTGCCTGTCTTTTCCGGAAATGCTTGTTTAAGCAATGCAATAGCCCCACACACATGAGGTGCTGCCATAGAGGTTCCATCAAAATAGATATAGGAATTATTCAGGAAGCTTGAACGGACGGAGGTTCCTGGCGCGGATACCTCCGGTTTGATCTGATCCCCGCCCAGCGTACATTCAGTAGGCCCCCTACTGCTAAAAGGGGCAATAGGTAAATCCTCATAGTTACCATCCAAAGCCCCCACACTGAAAACCTGCATTGATGTATAATTGCATTTTGCAGGAGTTGTAACCGTTGAGGCATCGGGCCCAAAGTTGCCGGCGGCGAAGATGACTGCTACCCCGGCTGCTTCCAGGTTGGTGATACCGTCAATATAGGCAGGAAAACAGGATGGATGACCTGCATACCATGAATTGTTCATAACTGCCGGCATATCCTCGGTGGTCTCAGGGTTTCCGTCAGGATCGGCCATCCATTGAAAAGTGTTGAGAAATTCCTGTGTGGTCCAGTCCCCATGCCTGGCACAGATCCATTCTGATCCAAAAGCCACACCAATGGTATCTGCTGTAACGGGATCCAATCCTGACATGATCCCAGTTACATGCGTCCCATGTCCGTCTTCTCCATCAGTCGGAAATGAGGTGCCCCACTTTTGGTCATACCATGCCTGCGAAGCTGGCACTGAATTTCCGTGCCAGTTCCCGCTCAGGGCAGGATGTAGCCCATCCACACCTGTGTCTAATAATCCCACAATGACTCCTTCGCCTGTGAATCCAAGCTTCCACATTTTATCGGCATTGATTGCTTTAAGGCCGGGTTCTGCATGGCCCGGGAGGCGGGAAGCGGGATGCAGGGCTACCGGTTTTATTCGTTCAATATGTTCATTTTGAATAAGCTGTGTCACATCCCTGTGCTGGGCAATATCCAGCAGTGCCTCCGGCATGGCATCGACAAAAATGATATTATCGATCCAGAAGGACTGGTATTGTATCACATCTGCACCCTTACGGCTTTCAAGGTACGAAATCAGTTCTGCCTGCGTGCGTTCGGCGTGTTCCATCAACGCGGTCACCACCGCCACACCGCGTTCGTGGCAGGTGGCCTTCTGTCGTGTAAGCTGCAGATCAAGCGCCTGCGTATTGAACCGGTCGTTAAGTACGATCAATGCTTCGATGGTGGTACCGGAACCGCGGGCCTGCTGTATGTCATCCATCAATGCTTCTGAAATTTTGCCCTGGGAATAACCGGTCAAAGCGGTTAGAATCAGGATGAGGGGTAGAAGGGTAGTTTTCATGGTTCAATTGTTCAATTGTTATTTGTTGTCAGTGTATATTCCATTTTTCATATTACATTCTTCATGCTTCATAAAAAATCCCTCTCTCCGCTATTTGACTTACCCCGCGCTTTAGCGCGGGGGTTCAGGCTGTTCAACGGAGTTCGGGCTTTAGCCCTAAAGTGAACCAGCGTGTTCGAGTATCTCATTTTCTTATCAGGTTTAGGGCTAAAGCCCGGTAGTGTTGTGTCCTTTCCAGTCCCCGGGCTGAAGACCGGGGTAAGTCCAGTCTGTTGGCTGCCCTGTGAATAAGTATAAAACGAACTATTCCTGGTTACCAGGTCAATCATGCTTTTCTGAATTTCGCAAATTAAAATTACAACCGCGCGAAGGTCGGTATGAATCCGATTAGGGAACGCCGGGATCTATTTAGGGAACGCCGGGGTTGGGACAGAGAACGCGGGTTCGGTCGGCGGTCAGCGGTCAGCCGCCGCCATCCCGATCCGCCCCACTGTCGGAGTGTAGTCGTAATACATCAGGCAAACGGTATCGAGAAAGAGGAGATAAGGACCTTCCAGCTGGGTCTGTTCAAACATTTTTTTCTCAGTAATCAATTGCCTGAACGCGGGACTGCCTGCATATGGGTCGTTATAGATGCAGTAAATGGGATTTTTAGGGTACCTTTCCCAGTGGATCCCATCCTCGCTGGTGGCAAATCCAAGCGGGGTCTGTTCCACATGATTGATGAATGTCGAGCCGCCATAATACATTTTATAACAGGAGGAATCCCTGTAAACAAATGCCATATAGGTATTGGCGTCATCCCATGAACCGTCGGGGGCATCCCTGAGCACCGGATCGCTTTCGGTAAAAGGATGCTGGTTTGTGGCGGGATCATTGTATTTTTCCCATATGATTCCATCCTGGGAATTGGCCATTCCAGTGAAGTAATTGTCATGGCTGAAGAAATCAGCCGCTCCGGTATAGTACATTCTGTAATTGCCATCATCAAGCGTAATGACCACATGCGGCCACAGGATATCCGCGTCCCATTCTCCTTTTCTGCCGCTTGCCAGAACAGGCTCCTCATCTTTTATCCACGGTCCGGTGAGATTTCTGGCTGTCGCTCTTCCGACATACGGCCCCGGTCCCCATCTGACCGTTTCGCTGCCGTTATAGTACATCACCCACACGGAATCCTGCCAGAGCACGATCGCCCCGCCGGCGCTGAAGGCGTCAAACCCGGTTCCATCAGGAGTCAGAATAGGATTCCCTTCATATTTTGAAAAGTGAATGCCGTCGGGGGATGTAGCGAGTCCGACCCCTGTAACGCCATAGCTATTGCTTCCCGCGTAAAACATATAAAACGTGCTGTCATGCCAGATGACCTGGGGCTGGATGACGAAAGAATCGTCCCAGGAGCCGGGTGGACCTGGACAGAGAATGGGATTGTGCTCGTAAGCAGTGAATTTCAGGGGTTCAACGGCCGTATCCCGCCGGCAGGAGTATACCAGCAGGGCAAGTAATGCAAGCAGAAGATATGTTCGATTGTTTTTCAATTATCGATTTTCGTATTTCGATTTATACCTGCCGACCGCTGACCGCCGACCGCCGACCGCTGCCCGCTGATCCCTCGTCACTTCGTTCCTCGGGACAGGCCGCTGACCGCCGACCGCCGACCGCTGCCCGCTGATCCCTCGTCACTTCGTTCCTCGGGACAGGCCGCTGACCGCCGACCGCCGACTGCTGATCCCGATTTCGCTAATCTCATCGGGACAGGCAGCTTATCTCTCGTCGCAAGCTCATCGGGACAGGCCGCCGACCAATTAATAAAGGAATCCAAATAACCATAGCGGTATATGATTCGCTAAGCCCGATTCGATGTCATCCAATGCAAGGTATGCATCGGTAAGTCCTTTAATCTGGCTCAGCTTCTTGTTCCTTCCTCCAACCTCAAAAATATATTTGTCATCTACCAGGAAATCACCTTGTTGTGGATATTGGACATCATGATCAACGGATAATTGATTGATAAAAAATGTTTCTCTCAGGTTTCCTTTATCTGCTTGAGCAGCAGCCAGCGCAAAAAGAAGATTTGGATTTGCCATGTAGATCTTTTCAGGCTTGGTAAGCAAACTGATCCCTTTGGAACTGCTGTACAGCAGATGAATCAATCCGGCTTCAGCAAGGTACCGCAAGTAATTCTTCAGGGTGTTGCGGGCAATGCCTGTCCGCTCTGCCAGTTTGATCATATTCGGTTTGAAAGGAACACTCTGGCTGATGATGTAAAGGAGTTGTTTGACCTTATCGATTTTTGAATATTCGATTTCAGCCATATAGGGCAGATCCGTTTCCATAACAATATTGATGATCTCCTTCAAACGTAAATGATAGGTAGCAATGTTTTCTGATGCAAATGGGAAATATCCGTATTGTAAATATTCATTGAATTTTTGGATTGGTTTGATCCTCGACCACACAGTTTCGGCAAGTGTTCGATGGTTGTGAAGTATTTGCTGAAGTCTTAAAACAGGGAATTCAGGGCCACCCGTAAACCGGATATATTCACGCAACGATAATCCCTGGATCGGATAAATGACAGCCCGGCGGGAAAGATCCCCGCGGGATGACTCCATCCGCAGCATGGATGAACCCGTGAAAATGATCTTTAATTCCGGGTACCGGTCGTAGGCATTTTTCAGTTCCTTTGCCCAATTCTCATAATGATGAACCTCATCGACCAATAATACAGTCCCTCCATTTTTTACAAAAGAATCAGCCGTATCCAAAAATGAATTCTCTGTGAAATAAAGGTCGTCAAGTGAAATGTATAAAGCAATCTTATCTTCAAGTTTAAGTCGAAGATATTGCAGCAGCAAGGTAGTCTTGCCCACGCCCCTGGGCCCTTTGATCCCTATCATGCGGTCGGGCTGATCGAATTTCTCGATGATCTTCCTGACGAAATCAACCTTTACTGAGGCCCTGAGCTTTGCTGAGATTTCGTATAATATATTCATGATTGATCATTTGATAAACCAAATATACGATATTATTGGTTAACTTATTGATCATTTATAATAAATTCTATTAACATCTTGGATTCAACAGACCAATGGATACAGGTTGCAAGCTTATTTTACTACTTTCCGTCGATCCCTCGCCACGCAGTCTATCCCGACGGAAGTAGGGATTCCTCGGGACAGGCCGCTGATCCCTCGTCACTGCGTTCCTCGGGACAGGCCGCCGACCGCCGACCACCTACCGCACTACCACCGGTATCCCGAACGTCACCTTCGTCCCGCAGCCCTCACCGGATTCATCTTTCAGATCGATGATCTCCATGCGGATCTTTCGTTTCTGCTTTTTGTTGATGGCTTCCAGCCGGTCGCGGGTGATCGAGGTGGCCATGGAGCGGTGTTTTGACCTTTGTGTTCCTTCTATGTCGCGGGCTTTTTCACGCCCCACGCCATCATCCTCCACTTCAAACCGGATCAGGCCATCTTCCATCCTAAAACGAATATCAATATGACCGTTGGTTTCCTTATGTTTAATACCGTGCTCAATGGAATTCTCAATGAAGGGTTGGGCGAGCATCGGCGGAATCAGCGTGTTTTCTTCGTCCAGCTTTGAATCCACATCGATCTTAAAATCAAATTTGCCGGCATACCGCACTTTCTGCAGATCCAGGTAGTTGCGGATGGTCTCGATCTCTTTCTCCAGCGGGACATGTTCCTCCGTGGAATTGTCAAGGATATTGCGAACCAGCTTTGAAAATCGGGATAGATAGATGCTGGCCTGGTCGGTGTCCTGGTTGATGATGTAATTCTGAATGCTTGCCAGCGAGTTGAACAGGAAGTGTGGGTTCATCTGCGCCCGTAACAACCGCTGCTCCATCACAATGGATCTCTGTTCGGCCCTGAACCGCTTCCGCTGAAAGAAAAGCAGCCCGAAAAGACTGAAGATGACCACGGTACTGGAAGTTCCAATGAAAATAGCCCGGGACCTGGAAAGCCTCAGCCGGTTCAGCTCACTTTCCTGCGACAGCATTCGGAACTTCTGGTCCGTTTTGTCAACCTCTGCCTCAGCTATCAGTAATTCGAGCTGCTGGCCTTCCTGCACGGCACGTAAACTGTCCAGCGACTGATAATATAATCGCTGATATTCAACCGCTTCCTGATAGTCTCCTTTTGCCGTGGCCAGCTTGAACCGGACTTTGTACAGGGCGTTTTTTTCACGCCTAAAAAGGAAGTAATTATTGACCTTCAGAAACGGATAAAGGACATCGCCCGCGTAAGTATGGAACTGAGAATGGGAATATTCCTGCAACAGTTTTTCACTCAGCTTCAGGTGTGCTTCTGCCTGCTGGTATTTACCCTCTTCAATATCAATTTCAGCAAGATAGTCCAGGATGAGGGTCTCATATAATCCATTACCAATCATTTTACAAGCCTCCCAAGCCTTGTGATAAAAATACCTGGCAGTTTGAAGGTTTCCTGTCACCTCAAAAAGCGGGGAGCTGCGGTCATAATAGCCCCCAAGGTTAATGTAGTTGATCGATAACTGCACATGATCATTTGTTACTATGGCTATTTTCACGGCAGAATCACAATAAAGAAGCGCTTTCTGTTTTTCAGGAACAGAGGTTTCGGTCGAATAGATCATGCCGATCATCGTCAAAGCGATAGCTTCGTGAACCCGATCGGAGCGTTTTCCAGCATTGCCGAGGCATTTAAAGGCATAAAACAACGAACTGTCTCTCGACTGCTCATTCCAGAAGAACGTCATGCTCATGGCGTGAAAAGCTCCAAACAGCGATTGCTCATTACCCGAAGCCTGGTAATACTCAACTGCTTTCCGGTAATAGGGCATTGCCTTTTCAGGCCTTCGTATGAAAAAGTTCACATTGCCCAGCTGCTGGTTCAGGTCGCCCAGTTTATCCCTGAGGTTGCATTCTTCAAGGAGCTTCTGTGCCGACAGGTAGGAGAGGAGGGCGTTCTTCATGTCCAGCTTATAATAATAAGCATTTCCAGTGTATAGCCGTGCCAGCCCGATGCCCTCCGGATCTCCGTAAACGGTCCCGATCCGCATGGCCTGGGCGGAATACATAATGCTGGAATCAAAGTTCACCGGGGCATAATAATCAGCGAGCCGGTTCAGGACCATGACTCGTTGATGGAGATCAGAAGCTGAAAGCAGTCGTTTCAGGCTGTCCGGATCCGGGTTTTGTGCAGGCGCCATGAAGCAGGGTAGGAACAGAAGGTACAGATTAACGATTCGGAACCAGGTCATTACGCTTCGCTTTTATTTGCATGGCCCTTCAGGCCTCGCGTCATTAATTGCTATTTTCCGCCGACCGCCAACTGCCGACCGCTCACTCCGCCATCCGCTCCAGCATCTCCAGCAGCTCATCGCGTTTGCGGGATGCGACGGGGATCTTGATGTCGTTCGTAAGCACGATCTGCCCGCCGTCCTGTTTCTCGAAGCGTTTAATGTGCCCCACATTGATCAGGAACGACTTGTGAACACGGAAAAAACCGCAATCACTCAGCAGCTCATCGTATTCTTTCAGCGTTTTAGAAACCATGATCCGCTCCCCGCCCTGCAGATGAACGACTGTATAATTGTCGGCCGACTCGCAGCTGACGATATCCGGCAGATCAACCAGATGGATGTTTTCCGTGGTCTTCAGGATAAGCTTCTTCCGCTGACGGGGAACCGCCTTCAGATTCTCCTCAAGGGCCTTCATCTGCAGATTGAACTGTTTCTGTATGACCTGGTCTGCTTTGCCCACAGCTTCTTCCAATTCTTCGGGATTCACCGGCTTGAGTAGATAATCGACCGCACTGAACTTGATGGCCTGGATGGCATACTGATCGTACGCCGTGACGAAAATGATCCTGAAGTCAATGGAAGGCAGGGAGTATAACAGGTCAAAACCGGTGCCGTCGGTCATTTGAATATCGAGCAAAACCAGATCAGGATGCAGTTCCTGGATGGCACTCCGTCCGCTTCTGACATCCTGCGCTTCACCTGTGACCGTCACCTGCGGGCATCTCTTTGCAAGGATTTTAGACAACGAATCCCGTATGTGCGCTTCATCGTCGATGATCAGGGTACGAAGCATAGGGGACACTGGTTTAAGCTCCAAATATAGTGAGGAAGTTGGCGGAGAGCAAATAAAAAGTTATTTATTGTGGAATTCAAATTTCTTGAGCAGACCGATGGTATGGATTCCACTGTTTCATTCTCTACCCAGTTGAAAAAGCCTCCGGGCCACCAGGATATCCCAGATCTCCAGCGGGATCAGCGAACCCAGGGCGAAGATCATCCCGACGGATCCAGCCGTAGGGGGCAGTAAGGACATCACACCCAGCACAATGCCTACCCATGCTGTGAATTTATTAAAAACGCTGCTTTTCAGCATGACCACTGCTGTCAGTAAAAGTCCAGTTCCCTCCATCACATATCCGAAATTGAACGCCGTACCCTGCCACCCGGCCATCACCGCCTGCCCCGCCGACTCGTACATGGATTTTTCGATCAGCGTTCGCGCCGCGTTGAACTTATGGCTGAGGGCTAACATTTCGAAGGCAGCGGTCGAGGCAAAATAGGCTGCGATTCCCAGGACTGCCAGCAGCAGTGCAATAGTCATGAGCGATGGATTGGTCTTCTTTAACAGGATGTACAGGGCAACCATCATTATCCCTACCAGTACCTGATCGATGACCAGCAGCAGATCCAGGTCCAGCAGCCCGACAAACGGATTGGTCTTGAACAGCTCGAACCAGCCGATGGTGGTTTCCGGTGGCGGCCAAAGGATGAAGATGATGATCTGGATGGGGATGAAAACCGCCATCAGGAGAGCGGCTGCTCCTGCAATTCTGTAAAGCAGCTTCCATGAGGAATCAGCAGCAGACAAATTAGCATTCTCGGTCATATTTTCCATTACCATGTTTAATTAAAATTGCAATACTTCATTTTTCATATTCATTCTTCATGCTTCATATTATATACTTCATGTTTCATAAAAAAGCATTTTACTGTTATTCTTTTATAATTCGCTGTATTATAATATTTTTTGAAGAAATAAATTTTAGAAAATAGATTCCTGGTGTGAGGCCTGGAAGATCCAGGTATGTTTCTTTTTCTTTTAAAAGAACTCTTAGCAGTTGCTTCCCATTGGCACTTAGAATTTCCAGGTATATTTCATCCCGTTCGTTATCAATCGGACATTGTACACTGATCTGGTCATTAAATGGATTAGGGTAAATGGTTATGGCTCCCGGATCATCTGTTTTCGGTATTCCGACAGAAATATCCCTTTTCCAGACACCTCCGCCCGCAGTCCCGGTGATTAAATTATGCTGGAACGTGGTCAACGACAGAATGCGTGTTGTGGATAGGTTGTCAGTGATCGATGTCCACGTTTCACTCCCATACGTGGATTTAAAGATGCCGTTCGAAGTACCTGCATAAATTTCGCCATATGGAGGATCAATGGTCAGTGATGAGATTTCCGGATTGGTCAGTCCGTTGTTCATCTCCATCCAGCTGTCGCCATGGTTATCAGACCGAAAAACTCCTCCGCCTTCCCCCCACACAGGAAGTGTCCCCACATAGAGGGTTTCAAAAAAGGGGGGGATCGCGAAAGCGGTGATATCCGTGGTTGTCAGGCCATTGTTCACCAGTTCCCAGTTTTCTCCATTATCTGAGGAGCGATATACACCGGTTCCGCAGCCTGCTGTCCCCGCAAAAATATACCCATTCGGGTGGCTGGCCAGGCTCCATACCTGGGTACAGGTCAGCCCATTGTTGACCTGCGTCCAGGTATCACCGTTGTCTGTGGAACGGAAAACGCCATCGCCGTATGTCCCGGCAAAGACGACATCCCCATTGGTGATCGTCAGTGCACGGGTGTCAAAAGGCGTTATCCCGTTGAAGACTTCTACCCAGGTATCCCCGTTGTCCGTTGACCTGAAAACGCCTCCTTCGCCGTTGATCCAGTCGGTGGAGGCAAAAATGTGTCCTGTGGAGTTCACCGCCAGTGAAGTAATATATTTCCCTGTCAGGCCGTTGTTGACCTGTGTCCAGTTATCTCCAAGGTCAGGCGAACGGTATATTCCCGTACCATAGGTGCCGGCAAAGATGTAGCCGTCGGATCTGACAGCCAAGGCTTTGACTTCCGTGGCTGTAATGCCGTTGATTATTTTAATCCAGCTATCCCCGTTGTCTGATGAACGGAAAAGTCCACCTCCCAGGTAGGCTCCGGCATAAATTTGCCCTGCGAAGTCCTTGGTGAATGCGATGATGAAGCTGGAGGTCAGTCCATTATTAACAGGTGTCCATGAATCACCGTTATCGGTAGACCGGAAGATACCATCCCCGTAGGTTCCTGCAAAAAGATTGCCCGCTGAGCTGAACAACAATGCGTTCACCCCGTTTGAGCTGTTGAATCCATTGTTGATGGCTGTCCAGCTTTCCCCGTTGTTGACCGACCGGAACACGCCTTCTCCGAAATCCATCCCTGCAACGATATGTCCTTTGTCATTGATGGCCAGCGACAGGACCTCGGGTATTGGAAGCCCGTTGCTCATGTGAGTCCAGGAGTCTCCATTGTCGACCGACCGGAAAACGCCACCGTACGTTCCGGCAAATAGGGTATCACCCGGGTTAACTGCCAGTGCAGGAACGTAGGGATGTGTAAGGCCGTTGGTCAGCAGGGTCCAGCTGTCGCCGTTATCCGTTGACCGGAACACGCCTCCTTCTTCGAATCCGGCGGTTCCGGCAAAGATATGCCCGCTGGAGTTGACGGCCAGGGAGATCACCCAGGGAATGGTCAGCCCGTTATCCTGCAGGGTCCAGGTCGCACCGTCATCAAATGACCGGAAGACTCCACCACCCAGCGTTGCGGCGAACAGTTGACCATTCTCATTGGCAGCAAGCGCCCACACGTCGGTGTTGGTAAGGCCGTTGTTGACCTGCATCCAGTGTTCACCATGGTCTTCCGACCTGAATATGCCTCCGTTTTTGGTGCCGGCGAATACATGATCCTGCATGGTGCAGACCAGGGAGCGGACATCACCGCCGTAGGGGCCGGAGGTCGGTACCCACTGTGCCTTTAAAGGGCCAGTAAGGGCAATTAATGCCGTAAATAATAAAATGATTGGCTTCATATGGATGTCCTCTTAATCGTTCTGAAGTGAGTTTGGTAAGCGGAAATATAGGGATTATTTCAATTTCTTCAACCAATTTTCATATTCATTTTGTACCAGCTCCCGGGTATTGGCTGATCCATGGGATGGCATAAACCAATTGCATTTCGTTTCCAGCAACTTACCCCAGCTTTGTATCATCTGCCTGACATCCAGCGCGAAAGGAGGAAAGATGGATTCCTTAAATACCCCGAACATCGCATCGCCAACCAGCGCAATTTCATCATCCACGATTACGCTCACCGAACCCGGGCTATGTCCGGGCGTGTGCAGGAGAAACAGATGTAAACCATCCTCCTTCAGATCCATCCCCGAATCAACCAGAATATCATACGGACATGGCATGTACGTGATATGAGGATTCATTCCTTTCATGAGACTTATCAACTGCCGTGTGAACCGGTTGGTCCCATTGATCAGGATATTCTTACCCGTAGCCAGATATCCGGCTTCCTCTTGATGTACGATGATCCGGGCCCCATACATTTCTTTAATGCGGGATGCATTGGAGGCATGATCAAAATGGGTGTGTGTCAGGATCAAATAATCCACCTGATGGATCCCCAGATTTTTCAACCGCATCTCCAGGAAATTCCACAATTGTCTGACACTGGTATCAACCAGGATATTCACTGTTCCGTTTGTTATAAGAAAAACATTGCTTCTGCCAGAAAGGAGACGGAGGATCTGAACACCATTTTTTGTCAGCCACGTTTTCATGGTATAAAGTTACAAAAGTTATCCCATTTTCTCCACCAGTTCTTGCAATAGCTCATTTTAAAAATTATATTTACGGCTCGTATTTCATTAAAAATATTATCGAAACCAATAAACGTATTGCTATGAGGACACGTTTACGCCACACAATCTTTTTTGGATTCACGGTTATAATGTTAATTTTTATCACAAATCTATCGGCCATTTCCCAGGAAACCGAACCGAACGACACGTTCGACCAGGCCAACTATTTCACGATCAACAGCACACTGACAGCCGCCATCGGAGAATGGGGTGACCAGGACTGGTTCAAAGTAACCACACCGGAGGAAGGCACATTGAAATTCATCTCCCATGGTATCCAGATCAACTACTATTACATGTACATGGTGGATGTGGATGGGGTGAGCACACTGGATAATGTCAGCGTTTATCCTCTCGGTGACACGGATTCGGTGTACCAGATCAACCTGCAGGCAGGGACGTATTACCTGCACATTGCACCCTATTCACAGGAAGTGGGTACCTACTCGCTGACGAACATTTTCGTGCCCGCCCTGCTGCCCAATGATCCGGAACCGAACAATACCTCCCAGCAGGCTACAGAGCTGGATCCCAATTCATCCGTGACGGGAAGGCTGAATTACGTGTATGACGGGGTGTACGATAATCATGACTGGTATAAAGTGACCATGCCTGCAAGAGGGGGACTGGTCATCACCACCTGGTCGACCGACAACTGGTACTATTATATCCGGATCTATGACGTGGACGCAGTGACACTGATCGCTCACGGCAGTACAGTTGACTTTGATACATGTATGCTACTGGGGGCAGGCCTTCAGGCCGGAGCAACCTATTTTGTAGATATCTGGCCATATGCGACCTACTGCGGATCCTATTATCTGGAATCCAGCTTTATGCCTGCGCCAATTCCTGGTTTCACCACAAGCCAGAACCTGATGAACGTTCTATGTACCAATACAAGCCAGAACGCCACCTCCTATCAGTGGAACTTTGGTGATGGATCTACCTCCACCCAGGTCAATCCTTCCCACACCTATGCTGCTCCCGGAGTTTACGAAATAACCCTGACTGCCTACAATCATTTTGGTAATGATAAAATGACAAGCTACGCCGAATTCGATGGGATACAGAAAATAGACGGGACGCATGGCGGCAATAATGGAAAGGCCACCATCACGATCTTTGCCGGAGGATTGGATACACAGAGCGTTCCTTATCTTCGGAAAGGTACTGCTGAAATCCAGGGAGAACTGATCCTGTTTCCGGAATACGGTCAGATCCAGGCATCCTTCAACCTGGACGGAGCAGAACTTGGTTTATACGATATGGTCGTTAAAAATCCAGTAAAACCTGAGATGTTTCTCGCACAGGCCTATACGGTGGAGCAGGGGAGGGAGGCCGAGGTCTGGGTGGAGGTGAACGGAAGGAGCAAAGGCCTGATCAACCGCTGGTGCACCTGGAGCGTGGATATAGGAAACCGGGGCAATACCGATGCTTTCTACCGGATCCTGTGGCTGGCGGTCCCTGACTCGGTAAGGTTCACTAACCTGAACTTCGACCTGAGTCTATTTGATGACCCTGAATCGGAGGAATACCTGGCGGAATGCCCGCCGTATTGGGAACTGGACACCCTGGGGACAAAGCCTTTTAAGGGCAGGCTTTATGGTATCATGCTGAATAAGATCCCTGCAGATTCAAAATTCAACATCGAGCTTCAGATAAAAACGATCGTGGATTTCGAGATCGTCGCCTTTACCACAACCCCCTGGTTCACCGAGGATGATTATTCACGCACGATGTCCTACAACGAATGCGTTGCCTGGGCCGTGGCCGTGATCATCCGCGACAAGCTTGTGGAACAGCTGACAGACCTGATTCCGGGCTCCGACTGCATTTACAACAGCATTAAATCGCTCTCCGAGATCACCCTGGCCTATTATTCCGATAAACTGACCGTCCCTTCGGGGTGCTGGGCCATCACTCAACTGACATGGAAGTGCCTGAAGGATCTCGGACACATCCTGCCCTGGTGGGAGGCCTACGAAGTTGCCTGGACAATAACCGATCTGGTGATGGATATCATTGAAGCGTACAATATGGACTCGGATTGCCAGGATTATAAAAAGAAGGAAGTCAAGAAGAAGGTGGTGAAGGCGGTCAATTCATATGATCCCAATGAGATCGAGGGACCCCAGGGATTCACAGATCAGCACCATATCCGTGACAGAGAGGCGCCGTATACGGTTTACTTTGAAAATAAGAATACTGCCACCTCAAATGCCATCGAAGTAATCATTTCAAATAACCTTAGCGCTCAGAAATACGATCTGGTATCCTTCCGGTTCGACAGGGTCATGATTGCAGGCACTTCCTATGATGTATTGATGGATGGCGACGGGTTCGCCAGGGACATTGACCTGCGCCCACGGCTGAATACCATCGTAAGGGTGACCGGTTCCTTCAACAGGGATACCGGAGCTGCCAGCTGGCATTTTATGAGCCTGGATCCCTCCACCATGGCGATCACCGAAGATCCTGAAGCCGGATTTCTGCCTCCCAACGTGGATCAACCCGAAGGGGAGGGCGCCGTTGCCTATACTGTAAACCTGAAATCCTCCCTGGTACACAGTGATCAGATCGCCGCCAAAGCAACTATCGTTTTTGATTTCAATGATCCTATCGTAACGAACACGTTCGTCAATGTGATCGACCTTGAACCACCCGCAGGGAGCGTGTACGATATCCAGCCCGCAGGCGATAACGGACTATATGAGATCTTCTGGCAGGCTACCGATGCAGGAGCCGGTGTAAATTATTTCAATATTTACCGGTCCGTGGGATCGGGAGAATTCACCCTATGGCGGAACAATATGGAAGCGCTGTCGGATACCATGACAGCCATTCCGGGCATCAGCTACAAATTCTTCAGTCAGGCAATGGATAACCTGGGCAATGAGGAGCCTTATAAGGGATATGCTGAAAAGGTCCTCGGAATCAGGAATGGGGAAACATCCGGGGTGACTTTTGAGATCCTGCCCAATCCCGCTTCAGCCGATGCCATCATCCGATGCCGTTTCTTTAAATCCCTGGAACTGAGGATAAATATCGTCAACGACAATGGCCAGATGGTGTATCAGTCAGAACCGTGGCAGGGAAGACAGGGCCAGCAGGATCTCAGGATCAATGTATCCGGGTGGGCACCAGGGATCTATACGGTAATCCTGAAGACAGATGACGGGATCTCGACAGAGAAACTTATCATTACCAGGGATTAACGGAGTTCATGGATGGCTTATTCGAAGTCTAAGCGATGGTTTTTTTATATAATTTTCACTATAATTCTACAAGGATATTTCTGGTATTTGACTAATCACCTCCTAAATTACTGATTTATGAAAGCTTCCGGATTTATGCGCATGGCCAGCAGAGTACTTTTTACGGTCGTTTTATTCGGATATGGTATTTCTGCCTTTTCCCAGGAAACCGAACCGAACAATACGGTGGACCAGGCCAACTATTTCACACTCAACGGCACACTCACTGCTGCCATCGGAGTAGCCGGTGACCAGGACTGGTTTAAGGTTACCATACCTGAAGAGGGTACTTTGAAATTTGTATCCCATGGCATTACTAATAATGATTATTACATCAACCTAATTGATGTGGACGGAGTCACAAACATTTACTGGGTCAATGTTTATCCTGTTGGGGAAACGGACTCGGTATTTCAGACTAATTTTCAAGCGGGAACGTATTACCTGCAGGTGACACCCTATGGCAGCAACACGGGTACCTACTCGGTGACCAATATATTTATCCCGGCCCTTCTTCCCAATGACCAGGAACCCAACGATACCTATCTGCAGTCCCTGACCTTTGACCTGAACACTACTGCAACCGGCAGGATCGGTTATGTGTACGATGGTGCATACGATACTTTTGATTGGTTTAAAATCACAATACCTGAAGAGGGTACGCTCAATGTAAAGTCACATTCGCCTGATATCGGAGATTATTATCTGGAGCTGTTTGATGTGGATGGAGTGACATCCATTTATTGGGTTGAGGTGTATCCGTCAAGCGAAACTGATTCGGTTTTCCGTACAAATCTTATGGCAGGAACGTATTATGTGAGTCTCAAACCCTATTGGAGTGCAAACCATGGATCTTATTATCTTACGAATACGTTCACCCCGGCTCTTCTTGCCAATGATAAGGAACCCAATGACACCTATGAACAGGCGCAGGTGTTTACTTTGAATAGTACCACAACGGGTCGAATAGGTTATGTATATGATAACAACTATGATACATTTGACTGGTTCAAAATCACCATACCTGAAGAAGGTACACTCAAGGTGAAATCAAATTCTCCGGATATCGGAGATTACTGGATGACTCTGTTGGATGTGGATGGAGAAAGAGTGCTGTGGGAAACAGAAGTATATCCATTAAATGAAATTGATTCAGTGTACCGTACAAACCTTCAGGCAGGAACCTATTATGTAAGGCTGAAACCCTATTGGAGTGCGAATCATGGATCCTATTACATTATAAATACATTCACTCCGGCCCTTCTCCAGAATGATCAGGAACCCGATGACACGGTTCAGCAGGCATTGGAATTTGATCTTAACAGCTCGACAACAGGGCGGATTGGTTATGTATATGATAACGTCTACGATGAGGCGGACTGGTTTAAAATCACCATCCCTGACGACGGTGCTCTGGAGGTTAAATCCCATTCACCGGACATCGGAGACTATTACCTGGAGTTATTTGATGTGGATGGCGAAAGATCGCTGATGTGGACGGATGTGTACCCGCTGAATGAAATGGATTCAGTTTTTCGTATGAACCTTATGGCAGGAACCTATTATGTCAGGCTGAAACCTTACTGGAGTGCGAATCATGGATCCTATTACCTTGTCAATACTTTTATTCCGGCTCTTCTCGCCAATGACCAGGAACCTAATGATACCTACCAGCAGGCAAAGTCACTGGCCATGAACAGTGCCACCACGGGCCGGATAAACTATGCATATGATAATGTCTACGACACCAGGGACTGGTACAAGGTGGTCATGCCGGGGAACGGGGGATTGAAGATAACTTCAAATTCTATTGATAATTGGGACTATTATATTAATCTGGTGGACCAGAGCGGAGTGACCCAGATCGCCAGTGGAAATGCCTATCAGTATGTTCCCTGTGAAGTCTTTGGCTGGAGTTTGCAGGGTGGCGAAACCTATTATATCAATGTCTCTTCCTATTATTCGTATTATGGTTCCTATAACCTGGCCGTCGAGTATCAGCCGGCACCGGTTCCTTCTTTCACAACCTATCAGAACCTGATGAATGTTCTATTTACCAATACCAGCCAGTACGGCACAACTTACAGCTGGGATTTTGGTGACGGTGCGACGTCAACCCAGGTCAATCCTTCGCATACCTACGCTTTACCGGGGGGGTACTATATAACCCTGACCGCAACCAATCCCAATGGCAGCAATGAATATGAGGGATATGTGGAATTCCGGGGCATTCAGAAAGTGGAAGGGAAACATGGAGGGAATAACGGGAAAGCAACGATCACGGTCTTTGCCGGAGGATTAGACGATCAATGCATTCCTGTTTTAAGGAAAGGATCCCAGGAAATCCAGGGTACGCAGGTCGCTTTCCCGAAAAAAGGACAGATACAGGGATTATTTGATCTGTCAGGTGCGGAAACCGGTGTCTGGGATGTGGTCGTAAAACAGGGTACTTCTGAAATGATGCTGGCTGGGGCCTACACCATTGAACAAGGGAAAGCGCCTGAGGTCTATGTGGCGGTGAACGGGCGCAACCGGGCTCTGATCAACCGCTGGTCGACCTGGACCGTTGAAATCGGGAACCGTGGAAATACGGATGCGTATTATCAGATTCTGTGGATTGCAGTCCCTGATTCGGTTCAGTTCAAGAATGTGGTGTTTGACCTGAGCCTGTATGAGGATCCTGAAGCAGAAGAATACCTGGCGCAGTGTCCTCCATACTGGGAACTGGATACACTCGGTACAGCGCCTTTCAAGGGACGGCTTTATGGTATTCCATTCGACCGGATTCCTGCTGATTCAAAATATTCCATTCAGCTCAGGATCAAAGCTGTCCAGAATTTTCAGCTTGTTGCATTTGCCGCAACGCCATGGTTCACCGAAGATGATTACACCAGGACCATGTCCTATAATGAATGCGTGGCATGGGCCATGGCAAAGTTCATCGCTGATAAGCTGGTGGAGCAGCTGACGCCGCTGGTTCCGGGAGCAGATTGCGTCTATGCAGGAATCAAATCACTTCATTCGGTCACATCAAAATACATGGATGGCAAACTTTCGGTTACTTCCATGACATGGGATATTGCTCAGGTGATGTGGAAATGTCTGAAAGATCTCGGATCGCAGATACCCTGGGTCAAGGCCATGCAGATATCCAAGGTCATGATCGATATTACGGTTGATATCATTAACTGCTACAATGCTGACAAAGAATGCGAACAGTATAAAATGAAGACGCCCAATCAGATCAATGTATCAGCCGTCACATCGCTGGATCCCAATGAAATTGCCGGCCCCGGGGGATTTACTGATAACCACTACATACGGGATAATGAAACATCGTACACGGTATTCTTTGAAAACGTGAGCAGCGCCACCTCCAATGCCGTGGAAGTATTTATCTATGATACGCTTAGCAACAAGAAATATGACCTTGAATCTTTCCGGTTCATGAAAGTCTGGATTGCAGGTTCAATGTATGATGTCCTGATGGATGGCGACGGATTTGCTTTGGATGTTGACCTGCGTCCCAGGCTTAATACCATCGCACGGGTGAGCGGGACGATTGACAGGACCAACGGGGCAGCCTACTGGCATTTCATGAGCCTGGATCCTTTGAAGATGGATATCACGGAGGATCCGGAGGCCGGATTCCTGCCGCCCAATGTCGATAAACCCGAAGGGGAAGGGGCTGTTTCCTACAGCGTGAATCTCAAATCGTCCGTGATCCATAATGACCAGGTTGCTGCCAGGGCGAAAATCGTGTTCGATTTCAATGCTCCCATTGAAACCAATACTTTTGTTAATGTCATCGACCGTCAGCCGCCATCCAGCAGCGTATATGATATTCAACCAGTCAATGAGCAGGGACTTTATGAGATCTTCTGGCAGGGGAACGATAACGGGGCCGGTGTCAATCATTACAACATTTACCGGGCTGAGGGTTGGGGTGACTATGTGTTGTGGCGCAATAACATGCCGGCCCTGTCAGATACCATGACTGCCATTGCGGGAACAAGCTATAAATTTTTCTGCCAGGCGGTGGATAATCTCGGCAATGAGGAACCCTACAAAGGATTCCCGGAAAAAGTACTGGGTATAAAAGACGGAGGAACATCCGGTGTTTCATTTAAAATAATCCCAAATCCTGCCTATTCCAACGCAATCATTCGCTTCCAGATACTCAGACCGGTTGAATTGCAAATAGAGATATTGAGCAACAACGGGCAGGTCGTCTACCGGTCAGAAAAAATGAAACATGATCCGGGAAAACAGGATCACCGGGTGAATATTTCAGGATTTGCACCTGGAGTGTACATGGTCGTGATTAAAACAGAGGAAGGCGTCTCAGCTGAAAAACTGGTCATCGGCAAGGAGTAGGAAATCATTCACCTGGTGTCTTCCTGACCCGCCGGCTGTTCAGAAAATACTTGAATCCCTGTCAATGCCGGCGTCTGCCAAAGATAATGGATCCTCCACCGGTTCAAGATGAGTAAAGACCGTTGTCGGTGTATCAGGAAAAAGTTCCCGGATGCCATGCTCCACGCTTTCAGCCAGATCGTGCCCCTGCTGAATATTCCATGCACCCGGCACCAGCAGGTGGAGCGATATAAATTTCCTGCTGCCTGACTGCCTTGTCATCAGCGAATGATATTCAACATGTTGCTCCCTGTACGTATCCAGGAGCTGCTCTATCCGGGTCTTTTCATTTTCCGGTATCGCAGCGTCAAGAAGTCCCTGTCCTGATCTCCTCATCAGCTGATAGCCCGTCCAGACGATATTGAGCGCGACACCGATAGCGACGATCGCATCCAGGATCAGCCAGTCTGTCAGTTTCACCAGGGCTACTCCAACCAGAACACCAACGGAAGTGATCACATCCGTCATCAGGTGCTTGCCATCCGCCTCCAGGGTGATGGATTGATGCTTTTTCCCGTTCCTGATCAATACAAGGGCAACGGCAAGATTTATCACTGAAGCCCCGACTGCAACCAGGAGTCCGGTTCCGACATTTTCGAGAGGCTGGGGATGCAGTAACCGTGGTACAGCCGACCAGATAATGCTGATGGCTGCCACCACGATCAATCCTCCTTCAATGGCACTGGAAAAATATTCGGCTTTTTCGTGGCCAAAGGCATGCTTTACATCCGCCGGCTTTTCTGCCAGAGTGATCATGATCAATGCGATGAGTGCTGCGACAAGGTTTACGCATGACTCCAGCGCGTCCGACAATATACCGACGGAACCGGTAAGAAAGTATGCCGCCAGTTTAAATGCAATCGTCGCTACAGCAGCAGCAATGGAGAGGTAGACAAATTTCCTGAGAGAGGATCCTGCCATAGTATGATAATTTAGATTTTCATTTAATCCAATGACTCCTTTATCTTCTTGAGATTTAAACTGTTGGCCATGGCATTGAAAATGGAGAAATAGGTGCCCTTCAGATCATACAGGTAATCATGGTCACCATCTTCAACTACTTTTCCTTTATCCAGGACAACGATATGCGACGCGTCAATGATCTGGGGCAGGCTATGCGAAATAATGATAACGGTCCGGTCCTTCTTGATGGCATCCAGGCTGTTTTTGATCTGTTCGGCTGCAATCGCATCCAGGTTTGCCGTAGGTTCATCCAGGAAGATAATGGGCGGATCCTTGAGAAACAACCTGGCAATGGCAATGCGTTGCTGTTGTCCGCCTGAAAGTAAATGTGCCTCTGAAGAGTACCCTTTGGGCAATTCCATGATCTGATCGTGAATGGATGCCTTTTTGGCAGCCTCAATCACTTCTGCAGTGCTGGCTTCGGGATTGCCATACAGGATGTTTTCCGTGATCGTACCTTTGAAAATATGATTCTTTTGCAGGACAAGCCCGATATGGTTCCTCAGGAACACTGTATCATACTCCTGCAGGTCAACCCCATCCAATAAAATACATCCTTCGGTGGGCTCGTAAAATTTGTCCAGCAGGTTGATGACAGTACTTTTCCCCGCCCCGCTCAATCCAACAAGCGCTGAGATCCGGTTTGGTCTTATGGTAAACTGAATGTCTTTAAGTGCCTGTGTGCCATTAGGATAAGTGAAGCTTACATTTTTAACCTCAATCAAACCTTTTATGCTGACAGGCTTGTAGTTACCTGACCGTTCAATTTCCTGATCTGATTCCAGGATGTCGAAAAAGCCTTCCGAGTAGATCAATGCATCGCTCACTTCATCGTAAATGCGGTGCAATTGCCTGATAGGCGCTGAAACATTGTTGAAAAGCAGGATATGGAACATGATGGCTCCGATGGTCATCTGGTTGTTTAACACGAAATAGGCTGTCAGAATAATGACGATCACAATCCCGATCTGCTCCAGCAGGCTCTTGAGGCTATCGAACAAAAATCCTGTCCTGCGGGTGGCCATCTGGTTCTCGGTCATTTCGTACTGGATCTTCCGGTTTCTTTCCGCTTCACTGGGCTCCCTGACAAATGATTTGATCACATGGATCGACTCGATCAGGTTGATGATCTGATTGCTCCTGGTCTCCCGGAATGTACGCATCCTTCTGCGGAAACCGCTCAGTTTTTTTGCCTGTAACTGACTGACATAGAAATAGATGGGGATCATCAGCAGTCCGACAAGCCCCACATAGAAATTGGCGATGAACATCACCACCAGAGCGACAATGGCTGTGGTGAACAGGGGCAGGATGTCAATAAAGAAATTTTGCACCAGTCGTGTCAGGCTGGTAATGCCCAGATCGATCCGGGTCTGGAGCTTTCCGCTTTCATTTTGAGACGAGGTATAGAAGGCCATACGGTAAGAAAGGATCTTCTCAACGATGGCCTGTGAGAAGTCCCTGGAAATGAGAATCCTGAGCTTCTCACCGAAGAACTTCTGGCCGAATTGTACCAGGGCATAGATGACTTCTTTTCCCAGCAAAACAAGACTGATTACCGTCAAAAGGTAAAATCCTTTCTGAAGTGGCTGTTGTGCCACCATCAGATCACTGATGGAATCAACCGTGTATTTCAGGATGAACGCATTGACCTGTGCGGCAAAAGAACCAACGAAAGTCAATAACAGGGTATATACAATGATGTTCGTATACGGCCTGGTGAAAGGGAATAACTTTTTAATGAGATTTAGAAAAGTCATGTGGATCAGAATATGCTATCCTCATAAAAGGCTTTGTTCCTTTATGTAACGTATGTGTATCATCGTACTGAATCTGTTTGGATCGTCAGGCTTATTTATTATTTTTTATTTCCGACAATATTTCTTTGATATCACTGAGCTGTTGATGCAGGCTGTTGATTGCGACTGAATTTTTGTAGTTCATCATGATGATTTTTATGGAAACCAGCATGACACCGGCTTCCAGGAGCAGATTATGAGTGAATCCCTTAAGAAAGAGGGCAATGACAAACAGGGTAATGGTAATTGCAATGACGATAAAGTCGGCTGTGGATAGATGTTTTTTCATGCGATGGAATATTTATCTGTTAAATTTACTTTAGTTCACGAAAGGAAATGTCAAGCAGATCGAACTTTTCCCACCCATGGAAGTCGTAATGCCACCATTCATCCTGCAGGGGAATAAATCCGTATTTCACCATTACATCCTTCAGGGTCTGCCTGTTCAGCAAAACCTGTGCCGGCAATGCCATATAGGATTGAGATGCTTTTTCCGTGAAATCATCAAATTTCGTCGGCATTTCCAGTTCTTTGCCTGATTTCAGATCCACCAGGCTTACATCCACGGCGCATCCCCTGTTGTGCTTTGATCCTTTCCAGGGCTGCGCGACGAACATTGTATCCGGACAGACTTCGTAAAACTTCAAGGTCACCCGGTAAGGCCTGTAGGCGTCATAGATCTTTAATCCCAGACCCTCAGCATTCAGCTCTTTTTGAATTTTTACCAGCGCTTCCCCAACCGGTTTCCTGACAAAGGCCTGCGGCGATTCGTACATTCGGTTGTGCGTAAAGTTATTTTTGGTAGCATACCGTATATCCAGAACAACTCCAGGGATCAGGTCTGCGACATTTACCAGTGCATTGCTGGAATCCAGCTCCACCTGCCGGTGATAGGAAGGAATGTCCGAAACGATATCCAACCCGTACGGATTTTCCTTTGTCAGATGGTGATAGCAGGCAACAACTGAGAAAAAAGACAATAACAGCAAAAGAGCAGGGAATACCTGTTTCTTGAGCCGATGATATGTTACCTGCAAGCTATATTTCATTCTAAACGCTCAGTTATAGCCTTTTCCGTGATGCTGCTGATGCAATCCGATCTACTTCATTCTTGATTATGCTCTACCCAAACCAGTGAAGAGGTATCATAACCAGCCTTCTGTGCTATTTTCAGGTACTTCATTTTGATATCTTCCGGAAGGATTGTCCGGCGGGAAAGTATCCACAGGTACCGTAGGTTCTTTCCGCAGATGAGGGCATAGGTGTATTCACTGTCAAGGGCAATGACATTGTACCCCGAGTAAAAAGGCCCAAAAAAAGATACCTTCAGCATAGCGATATCCGGATCCCCCGCAAATTTTGCTTTGCCGATGGCCTGTTTCCATTCTTTCGTCAAATAGTTATAGCCACGGTTATCCACCTGGATGGTTCCATTCTTCTTGATGGAATACTCAGCAGTCGTATTATTCAGATTGCGTTCGAACCGGAAATCCATGCGTGCTATTTCATACCATTTACCCATGTATTTCTCAATTTCAAACGAACTTACGGCATTCACTCCTTTTGGGATGGTGGAGCAGGAGCTGAAGGATAAGATGCCTGCCATTCCGACAAATGCGTTCCTGATAATTTTTTTGGTTGTCATCTCGGTTAGTATATAGGATCAGAACTTTTTAATCGGACTTTTGGTATAAGTATTTATTTGCGTTTTCTTTAAAGTTGTTCAAATCCAGTACTTTACCATATCCGCCATCATTGATGGCTGCCAGCGTGCTGATATGCACATCCTCAGCCTTCACTGTTCTACCCATAAACGTCAGATCCCTGGTGGCACAGGCATCCTGGATGACGATGCATTCAAAACCATAGTCGTGTCCCGCCCTTACGGCCGCCTCCATACACATCTGGGTCTGCATCCCGATGACCACCAGGCGGCTGATATTATTGCCTTTCAGGTATTCAAGCAAATCAGTACCAACAAAGCTGTTCACCTCTTCTTTGGTGATCACTTTCTCATTGGCGATGGGCTCGACATTTTTATGTATTTCAAATCCCCTGGCTGCTTTATGGCGGACATGTACGACCAACTGATGTTGTGCCCTGAAGATCCCAAGCACTTCTTTTGCATTTAAGCTTGCCTCTTCGGCACCAATCAAACCAGGACCTTCACCGGGAAAGTAGAAATTCTGGATGTCGATGATCAATAAAGCTGTCTTGACATCATTCTCTATTTGCTGTGATAGCACCAATGAGGGGAGGAAAAGTAAAGTTAAGACGGTTCTTTTTATTCTTTTCATAACTTTCCTTTGCATGGATGTTGATTTTTATACTTCTTATAAAACGAATATATGAATTTTTAATGCTGCAAACCGGGCCAGGTTAATGCTCAATATGATATTCCAGCAAAATCTTTTTAAAAAGCGTGTCCTGCGTAATAGTATCTATGATCAGGTCCTTTGTCAATCCAATCCCCCTGGTATATTCCTGATACCTTTTATGGGAGATATTGTCCCCGTAGACCCAATGCCCTTCAAGAACCAGTACCGAATCACTTCCGTTGAATAGCTTATCCCTGACCTCTACTTTTTCAGCGAAATCGCCGTATCTCCTATCCATCCAGTTCCTTTCGAACTCAAAACCAACAGTTTCTGACAGAATGGGCCATTTCGTATAATAATCCCCAAAGGGAGGAAGGATATGCTCGATATAATCATAACCGTAAATCGGCATTGAATCAAGAAAAGGCACATATACTGGATCACTGTACTCCAGAGGTTCACCAATGTAATCAAAGGAAATTCTATAGGAATGAAGCCGGTAAATGTCTCCGGTACGTGATGTTAAGATTTGAGAGTCATTTATCGCATATGTCCACCAGGATCTGGGATAAACGGGAAAATAAGCTTTCGGGAAAATGGTATCCGGCTCCTGATTGTCTTTTTTGCAGGAATCAGCTGCCATGGTCGACAGAATGACCAGGAGGATGAAAAGGACAAATGCCTGGATATCTTTTATTCTTTCAGTCATCATTAAGGCTATTTAAAAGCTGATCCTGCGCACAGCGAGGGCTCTTGCCTGATCCCGGCTTTAAGCTCCTGGATCAAGGTACGGTGCTTCTCTTATTACTTTCTGTCTTTCCAGTTCCACCATTTTAACAGGGCCGGCTCATGCCTTTCATTCTCTGCATAATATACAGCACAACGAAATATGTACAGTACGCAAGGATCGATTCTCGTTTTATACTCAGTACATAAATCCCTGTATATTGCTTCCGGATCCTGACCAATCAGATCGTGAACATGATGTATCCCAAGGATATGCAGATCCTGGGCAATGCTTTTACCAACCCCGGGGATTGATAACAGGCTGTCAGGATCATTATTTTTCTTAGCGGTTTTCATTCGGTGAACTCATAACAATCTTCCGATGAGCTAATTTACCAAACCATCCATCATGACCAGGCCTGGCGATTGACGGCTTGTTATTCCCCATCATCCGTTGAGTTAAGTCACGAAGAATAGTTGCTTTTCCGAGAACAGTTTTTAGGATTTAGTATCGTGATAAAACAGCTGTCTTGGATATTCCGAGATATCTTTTTCGAGCCGGATCTTTATGGAATTCATGACTCGTTTGATTATACCAGAAGTTTTCTGGAATAACATTTTCCCATTCTTTTTCAGGTAGTTGGATGCATATATTAACGCAGTAATAATAGAAAGGACCCCAATAATTGCCAGTACGCCTTCAAATCCGTCAGAAGCATTTCCCGTACCTGCAAACGTTTTTAGAAATAGTCCAGTAAGTAATACGATAGTGATTATCATTTTCTTTTTCATGGCATGAATGTTTAAAGTTTTCTGATCTTTAATTTTCGGTCAGGATTTTAATGTTAGTCAATAAGGGTCCGTGTTTCACCTTGTTTATCCATTCTGCCTGTCGCCTTTACAGCTCCACGGTTTAACCTGGTCAGTTGATCAATGTCTGTAATAATTGCCCGGATGCTGTTCACCGGGGCATTGATTACAGCTTCACATTTTGTTTGCAACTTGCTCATTTTGTTCATATTTGTTATTCAACACTGTATGAATTACGTTAAAGTGAAAGACTGTTTCTTTCCATGAACTCTCCCTTAAAAATACTACTCCTTTTGTTTTTTCAACAGTACAACAGAACAAAAGGTTATCACAGCCACTCCCAGCACTTTAAACAATGCCGACAATGAGAATAATTCAGGCACGCCGAACTTGATAAATGAAAGAGTCATCCCGGCGAGAGGTACAGCTAGTCCAAGATACAGTGGGTATCTCCTGTTATTAAAAAGGAGCAGTCCTGTGACGCAATAGATCAATCCCACCACAAGAATTCCAATACTTCCTGGATCAGCCTCAGGTTTCAGATACAGATAGACATGTAAAATCCCGGAGATGAGGATAGAAATTCCGGCTAACTGGCGGATGGTTTTCATCATGCGCTGATTTAAGGATTTATTCTGTTTTTATGTGTTCCAGTAAACAGAAATCATGCATAGCAAATTTAAAAGTTGTTTTTGATTTTCAGTGTAGTTCAGGAAAAAACCTCTGTGATTTCTTTATTCGAAGGCAAAATTAAAGCCTACCGGTTGACAATATGGACAGGAAGGGATTGCGGTTTTTTTTTCCTATCAAGGTACACGAAGAGTTGAAGCGGGCTACAGACCTTCGCATACCGCTGAAATCCTTATTGGCTATATTGTATGTTGCACGCTGGCATTGTTTTACTTATATCAAAATTAAAATCTTTAAAAAAAAAAATAAAAATATCGCTTACGACATATAAAAAAGTTTGTACTTTTGTATCGTAAACGATATTATCATGTGTGAAATTTAAAGTTTTGTTTTATGAGTACAATTTTTCAAAAATTAGAATGGAGTTATAGTGTTAAAACTCACTGGTTTCTTACTGTTTTTAGGTTTTTATTAGGGCTTAACCTGTTATTTGCAGGAATAAGCCATCTAACAATAGCAAGACTTGAATTTGTTGCACAAGTGCCTAATTGGGTTCCTTTATCTGATGATTTGGTGGTTTTGCTATCAGGTATTGTTGAAATCTCCTTAGGGCTAGCCTTAGTTTTATTGCCAAAATGGAAAGCTTTGGTTGGTTGGGTTGTAGCCATATTTTTTATTTTAATTTTCCCTGGAAACATTGCCCAATATGTTAACCAAATAGATGCTTTTGGCTTAGATACAGACCGGGCGAGGTTAATAAGACTTTTCTTTCAGCCAGTATTGGTTTTATGGGCATTATGGTCAACAGGAGCTTTCAAAGCATATTTGAACCGAAAAAACCACAGTAATAAAAAAATGAAAGCTAAAATAATTTGTCAATGATTTTCTTAATTCATGCTTTTATTCAATTTCAAGCAATTAATGATAAACAATAAATAATAATTTACAAATGAAAACAAATGATTCAATCTCAGGAAAAAACGAAACCTTTAAGCAAACGGTTTTACGTAAATTTTACCCCATAATCAGAAAAATGGGGAAAAAAGGTAAAAATGGTACTGTTTTAATGAATTTGCAAAAAACATTGCCGGCTTCATCTTTTTATGACTTGAAGGTCGTTTTAAATAATGGAAATTCACACGACTTTACCGAATTTAAAGGTAAGAAAGTGATTTTGGTAAATACTGCTTCGAACTGTGGATATACAGGGCAATATTCCGAACTGCAAACTTTACATGAACGTTATGGAGACACAATTAAAATTATTGCGTTTCCTGCCAATGACTTTGCTGGACAAGAAAAAAGTAATGACAGTGAAATAGCCCAATTTTGTAAAGTAAACTATGGGGTAACTTTTCCCGTAGCAAAAAAAGGAATCGTTATAAAAGAATCTGAACAGCAACAGGTTTTCAAATGGCTGTCAGATAAAACGCTGAATGGTTGGAATGAACATGCTCCTGATTGGAATTTTGGAAAATATATAATCAATGAAAATGGAATTCTAACCCACTATTTTGGCCCTTCTGTATCACCATTGGACGAGAATTTTTTGAACGCTCTGAAACAATAGGAGTTTGAATTTATTAGTTTGAAATAAATATTGATTTTAATCGCAGGCGATTATTTCACTTTTTGTATAATTGTGAATAATTTCCTGCGGTAATTTTTGAATTATGGAATACGAACAACTCAAATTAGAAAATCAGTTATGCTTCCCTGTCTATGCTGCATCACGCTTAATAACAAGGGAATATCAACCATTTTTGGATAAATTAAAGTTAACTTATCCGCAATATTTGGTTTTAATGGTTTTGTGGGAGAATGATTGTCTTCAGGTAAACGATATTGCCAAAAAGCTCATTCTCAATACCAATACAATAACACCGTTGCTTAAGCGCATGGAACATCAAGGACTGATCATTAGAAACCGTTCTGACAAGGACGAACGCAAGGTCCTTATAAAGCTGACCGAAGAAGGATATAACTTAAAAGTAAAAGCTTCTCAAATCCCTGAAGAACTGATAAAACGTTTGTCAGATAGTGAACTTGAAATTGAGGATCTGGTTAAACTAAAAGAAAGTCTCAATTCTTTAATCTTATTTTTGTCTAAATGAAAATTGAATACTCTTCTAAAGAAAATCAAAGCATTCACTTTCATATATTGATTTACCTTCAAAATTAATTTGGTGCTGTGTTTCAGGCTTTCGTACAATGGTTGGCCGCTCTACCCGGTGCGTTGGATGAAGGGATCGCACAAGCGGTCCCTTTAAATATAGCATGGGGCATGGCGGTATGTTACCAACCGATTTTATTGATTTAATCGAATTGAAATCTACATTTCGCAATATGAATCTCATCGTCCCTGACGCGGTAAATCAACCTGTGTTCGTTATCAATTCTGCGCGACCAATACCCCTTGTATTTATATTTTAACGGTTCTGGATTCCCGAGACCCTCAAAAGTATTCCGTGCAATATCTTTTAGAAGATCATTAATTCTAGCCAATATTTTTCTATTGGTTTTCTGCCAATAAAGGTAATCCTCCCAGGATTCATCAACGAAGATATATTTCATGACTCAATCATATCTTTTTGGAAAGATTGGCCTTTGGAAAGCTTTTCAATGGCAGAATCTAACCGCTGTTCATTAATCCTTGATGATAATTCATGCTGAGTGGCAATGAGCGAATTATATTCATCCAGGGACATTATGACCACACCGGTATCCTTACCTCGATTGATGATCAATGTTTCAAAATTTTCAGTCACCCGATCCAGATATCGTTTGATATCCTTCCTAAAATCTGAAATGGTTGTTGTTATCATGATGACTCCTATATGTACTTTAATTGGTACAAATATAAGTACAAAAAGTAATATATCTGTTATTTTTAGTATTTTTTAAAATTGGTTGGTAACGTTTTGGAGCTCGGCGTTCGGGCGGGTTTCGGAACACAAAACTGTCAACCTGCACTGATCTAAATCGAAGCATAAAGCTCCAAGTTTGCACGTTACCTTGCCTGAAGCAAAACCGATGTTAGCGGCTGGCAGAATTTTTTCAGAACTTTTAATTCCTGCATTATCCATCCAATCAATACTATACCAACCTGCTCGTTTACTCCCTATTTGAATTATCCATCTCCAGATTAACTCATGAATTGAATGAATTACAATACCTCTCGTTGCATTAAAGTCGGGCTGAGTCACAATGCTGTCACCTGGTAATTCTAAATTAATTTCATCTTTTGTCGCACCCCACTTTAAATGCCATGGTCTGATTATGAACAAATAAATAAATACAAGTCCGGTAATTACAATGGCTATATAGATAAAAGCTGTCATCTGTTAAATATTAGGAAGATAGTCTGAAAAATGATAAATGCCGATGCCCCAATAACTATACTTTTAATCCAGTTGAGTTTGTGCACTACTCTTACTGATAATGGAAAGAGAATAAAAAAGGCGATGAAATAAATCAAATAACAAATCCAAAGTATTGTCCTGAAAACTGTCGGTGAGTTCATAGCAATTTCATGCTGTCTTGCATCAATTACTCCAATTGCGCTTAGAAAACTCATTGGTAAGTCGTGGATAAGGGCACCCCACATGGCAATACTGATGCTTAAAGAAATTGTTGAAAGTGTTTGTTCAAAAGTTCCTTTGCCGCCAATTAAACGACTCGCTATTTGAATAAATGATGTGGCAGTAAACCAGCAGATAATCATGCTTGGAGCCAAAAGAAATCTGTTGATAGAATAATATTCATCTTTAGAAATGTTCAGCCAGGGAGTCAGTGTGGAGGGTGCTCCGTTAGCCATCGTCAGGAATATATACAACAATGTATAGCAAACGATAGGTATAGAAATGTATACCAAACTTCGTCTGTATAAATTGTCTTGTATTATCAGTTCTTCAAATGTCTTGCGTGGTTTGTAGATAGTCTGGAGGTAGTTTGAAATTTGAATCTTCATGTTTTGATTTTATTTGAAGTTCTGTCAAACTGCTTGCCGCTAACGATTTGGGGCTTGGAGTAGTGCCGGCATTTTAACATCACCGTTGATGCGAAACCGAAAGTTCAAATTTAACAAAAATGTTGATAGAAAGCACTTCACCCGCCATTACGCCAAGCCCTTGTTATCGGTTTGGGCAACCTGTCTTCCGCTCGTTTTAAATCCACGGAGTTTGTCCAACCTTTTTTCAAAGTTGTCCTTTGTCGTCCGATTTTGGCATATAGTTGGCGTTCAATGGCCGCAATGCCTTTCCTTTCGCCTGGTTTTGAATTGAACAAGTATTTTCAAATTACAATTTCTTTTTAATTGACCTCTCCCCCGGCCCCTCCCCTTAAGGGGAGGGGTGCAGGGGAGGGGTCATACGGGTTAAATTCCCCGGTGCTTGCGCCGGAATTACGGTCCAGGGCTTGCCCTGGGGTTCATACCAGTGATTGTCTTTTCGTATTCTGGAAGAAATGATTGAAAGAAAAGCAAGCAATACAATTGCTATAACGGATATGATAATAGTTTTATAAATATTTTGCTGTTATTTTTTCGCAGTAATCCCAAACTGATTTTTCATTTTCGGCTGAATAGTATTTTTGGCTTGGGATTTCTTCGCCCTTTGGTCCGAAATATTTGCCTGTTACACCTTCCAATTCGGGCGCAATTGCTCCTTTAATACTCGCACTTATGGCTTTTTCCATAGAGTTCATCATTGGTTGTATGTCGTCAAACCAAAGTGCACCGTTTAGGGTCATAAATTAAGGTGTACATTTCCAAAGATACTTCATAATTGGGTATAATTCAACTTTAGTTTTTCAACGGCATAATTCCTGCGTCTTGACCGCAAGGTTAACTTCTTTATTCTCTGTCTTTTCAAAAGGATTTCCCTGTCTCTTCCAAAGTACACATCCGCCGGAGTAAGGTTATTCAGGGACTCATGGTAACGA
>Ga0209507_1000430_pt1 | contig 47094 bp, 36 predicted proteins | sample AD_UKC028_MetaG_FD_184414 | JGI IMG/M metagenome (GOLD analysis project Ga0209507, IMG submission 184414) | Active sludge microbial communities of municipal wastewater-treating anaerobic digesters from USA - AD_UKC028_MetaG (SPAdes) (version 2) | ecosystem: Engineered > Bioreactor > Anaerobic >...
CTTCATCATTCCCCTCCCTGTCCCGTCGCGCCGCATCCCGCAACGGCCCCTTGTCACATTCTGTGACACCCAACTCCCTCTTCTCCAATATCAGCAATTCGCGTGCCAGGTATTTCGACAGCCTCGCAAGCCCGTGGACTGAGCCGGCCCATATTCCACAAGCCCGTGAAACGGGCGTTTGAAGGCCGGCAGACCATCAATCGTCCCTGCCGGGACTCGGAAAATGTGTCTGATGCCATCCACGGGTTGCACCCGTGGCTACCATCAAACGCCCTTCGGGCTGAGAAAACGACACGCGAAAGGCATCTGAAGGCATGTGAACATATCGCCGGTTGCCATCTGGAATGGGCTTCCTTCATACCCCGGATAAATTGGCTTCGCGCCGTCGGGGATAATGGGGACGTTACCCTATTAAGTCTGGCGCCCCAGAAAGCAGAACATGCGTAAAACATGAAACGGGGAAACGTCCCCGATTTCCCAGGCATTCCATCCAACGCTTCGGTCAGGCCGCGCGTGCAGTATAGTCGCTCCGATGCCACGAGTAAGTCTTCCTTGTGGTAGATATCGCAGCAAAGCGGACCGACGCGCTTGCCATAATTGAACGCCATGCGACGGCATTGCGAGCAAAAAACGAGCCATCCCGGAAAGGCCGGAAATTCCGCGCAAATCAATCCTCTCAGATAGAACAACTGAGGTTTAATGCTTGCTTCCTCCAAGGAGGATCGTATGTTTCATGTTATCCTGCTAGTTCCAAGTCTATCTATGGGAGAAGGCGGCGCAAGTAAAAATGCAATGACTCACGAGGACTCAATATGGTTGTGATCTCCTCACTCCTCTGCCCATTTCACTTCATGTATTTCAGCGTCAGGACCAAGGTTGAAGTCCTCGACGATGTCCACGAACGCCTGGGTTACGATCGGACCTGATCGATCCAGGCTCTGGTCAACCATCCAGAACGCAGCCGCGCCACACCAGTCGCCAAGGTTGGGACGCCAAAGATTCCATTTCAGTTGGATGCATCTTCCCGACTGTGTCTTGATAACATATTCCCTCTTTCCGCATGCTGGGCAGGCTGGACGGGTCTCGTCATAGGCCAGGCGTTCATTTGTTCCTTCAACCAGTTCGGCAATGTGCAGTTCCCACATGTCGCGGTCAGGAATGACATTGCTGTCTTTGGAGGCAAACTCCTCATGCAACGCGGCATGTCTGGGAAGGAACTCCAGCATCGGCAGAGCACTCAGGGCGCGGCGCAGACGAGACGTGCAACAGAAACCTGTATACGTTTCAAGGAGGTCCACGCCGGCATAGGCGCGGACGTCAATCTCATCGTCAAACGTGACCCACCAGATGATGGACTTGCCGCAACTATCGCAATGGAAGGGGAAGCGCGGCATGCACTTCGTCTCCCACATGCGAAGTCCGTCAATGTGGAACAAGCGTGGCCTCAACTGTCGCCATCCTCATCAACCGATTCTTCATCCCACTGCACCTCGTGAATCCTGGCATCCTTGCCAAGATTGAAGTTCTCTACGATGTCAACAAACGCACGCGTAACTATCGGACCGCACAGAAAGCCGAATTGGTCTTCCCCGTAGAAGATGTTCGACCCGCCCCAACTCTTTCTGTCCACCCTCCACGTCATCCACGATTCCGTTTCTGGACAGACTGGCGAACTTATCACTTGAAAGTCATTGAAGCGCCCGCAAGCGGGACACTTCACGGAGTCTCCCGTCGGTTTCATGATTATGTCGCGGATTCTCGCGGTCTCGCCGGATAATGTTCGCCACATTGATCGCGGCAATATGTCCTTGCTGCCGTCTTCGTTCTCGAACACTATGCGTTCTGCCTCCTCAAACTTAATGCTGGCGCGATCTCGAAGGGCACTCATAAGTCTTTCTGTGCAATAGTACGTTTCCCACCCGTCAACCATGTCCTGTCCCTCATAATCGGGTGTGATCTCTATCTTTGGGAACCAGACACGCCGAAGTCTTAATAAACCGCAAACTTTGCAGAGTTCATCACAACGCTCCATAGTAAGCGGTTCGCCTAAGAACAACCTTTCAATCGTGAATATCTTTGGCTGCAAGACAAATCCTCTTCTCAAGCGTGATTCGCAGCGCGTCCATGCGATTGACAAGGCAATAACGCGCTAACACAGTCTACTCTAATGGCGCGGTCGCTGACTTGGAGCTATGCCAATGGCATCGGCCCTGCTGGATGCTTCCTGAAGCAACTCCAGCGCCCTTTTCTCGTAACTTTCGGTGCCGCAACGATATCCCTCGCCACAAAGAGTGTTCCGTGCCTTCCGAATCTCCTTATCCCAGTAGATTTTCTTTCGGCTCAAATGTTCATCGAAAGCAACTTTCGCAGGTATTATGCACCAATTACCTTCGTTTTCAAGTATCTCTCGCGTTGTATTTCCGCCTAGTCCAAGTTCTTTTGCCACTCTCAGGGGGATCTTATGATCGAGATGATCCCCCTTCTGACCGCCATGTTTCTTAAAGAAATTTGCACGCCTTCTTCTCATTGGGCTGTTATTGTGATTAGTTCTCATTGACGCATATAGCTCACGTCCCTCCTTCATTGCCGGATCATTGGCATTTACCAGATTCTTGGCGAAGTTTTTTGCGTCGTCTGCCGAGCACGGTCCAGTCGCGTTGTGCGCGAGAATTCCGACCTTGCCCGCGTAGTACGTCCCAAATCCCGGAGTTTCGAAGTTGTAGACGCGGAATGCTCCGCGAACCCGCTCAACAGCGCCCACCGCGGCCAATCCCCCGCCGGCAGTCGGGATGCTGTCGCCCGCCAGCAGATTCCCGGCCTCTGTCCAGCCTCGACCGTGAATCCACAGCAAGTGTCCCGGCGTGCATCGAACTCTTTCGACCCCGAGATCCAATTCAACAACCTCATCAACCTTGTTCGCAGATTTCGCGGATACCGTCGCAGCCAGCGGCGACGAAGGCTCGGTTCCGTCCACGCTCGCCAGAACCATGTCGCCTTCCTTGATTCTCTCAATAGGAACAACGCCGTTGGGCGTCCGGATCGGCGTCCCCGCAGCAAAGCAATACGCGCCGGGATTCTCGTTGAAGAGATCCGCGATCTGCTTCTCCGAATGGCCCGTCTTCTTCAGAATGGCATATGCCTGCCAGGGATCGCTGACGCCTTTGGCGGCCTCCCTGCCAAGCTCCAACATCTTCGCCGCCCCGGCAAGTCATTTCCAACCTTGCCGGTATCCGGCCAATCGTTCATAAGGTGGCACCTTACCCGAAGATAATGAAAGTCCCCACCGGGCGGGACGCTCGCGCTACGTTCGCAGCGGGGATTTTCGGGGCAGAAGGCATTACTCTTCATCCCACTCGACCTTATGGATCTTGACGTCCGCGCCGAGATTGAACCGGCTGGCGATTTCCATAAAAGCCTCAGTGAATATCGGCCCGCGCAGATACCCGCTCGGTTCGGCTATCCAGAGGAAGCTCTCGCCGTTCCACTCGCTGAAGTCCACGCGCCACGTCTCCCATTCGCGGCCTTCGTAGAGAACCTTGTCCGGCAGATCAATGAAAGGATGCATTCCGCACTCCGGGCAGGGGGGGCGGCTCATGTCCTGGACTCGCAGCAGATCCGCGCCCATGAGGATGTGCTGATTCTCAATCCCCCAGAATCGGTCCATGGAAATTACTATATCAGACTTGATGAGGAGGTGTTCCGAAGTCTCCACCTGCCGGAATTCCAATCCCGGCAGAACGGTCAGTGATTCCATCAAAGGCAATGTGCAATAAAGCAGGCTTTCGGCTTCGATAAGGTCCTGTCCCTCATACCAGTCAAGGTATAATGGCCCCCATCTTCTTTCCCAGATTTCCACCATCCTGCGGCACTTCTCACAGAAGACGATCCACTGCGGCATGCATCCGTAGCTTGTATACAGCAACCAGTCGGCATAGTATAGTCGCGGTCTTGCGCGGTATGACATCACTATCACTCCTCATGCCACTGCACTTCGTGAATCTGCGTTTCTGTTCCGAGGTTGAAATCTTCGATCACGTCCAAAGCCGGCTGTGTTATGAGCGGGCCAAGACGATCTAGGTTTTGGGATACCAGCCAGAAGAATGGACTTCCATCCCAATCATCAGGCTGGGGACGCCAGTATTCCCACATCGGCCTGAACGGCTCGCCTTCTCCCCGCGGCGAGACCCACTCGCGCCAGCCGCAATCCCGGCAGCATCGCCCGCCTTCCACGATCGCCATGTCAGCGACGTTCGAGTTGATCTGTGGAAGCCAGAAGAATTTCGGACGTTTGATTCCAGGGGTTGTGTCAATGGTGGAATAACCGTGATACCTTGCCTCCAAACGCATGAACTCCAGGCCGGGAAGAATCCTGAGCGCCCGCGTCAGCCGGGGAGAGCAACAGAATCCCGTGTCAACGCAAAAGAGATCCTCGCCATAATAGTGGTGGAGCAGTTCCACGAAGTCCCCAAGAAGCGCATATGCCATCATGCCGTGTCCGCACGACTTGCATTGCGCAGGCCACGTCGGGACGGCGAAGAGATTCACCGGGCGGACACCCGACAGGTAATAGACATGGGGAGGACGAATTCGCGCCATTTTCTCCACGCGCCTCTTCTCAGTATTCGGATGCTAGACGCCGCTTCAGTTCTTCCGTAAACACCTGATAGTCGCTATCAATGCGTCCGACATTCTCCGGGGTAACGAAATCCCTTGCCTTTTCAATGTAATGTCGGGCGGCATCCGCAAAACCGGGATCATCCACCTTCAAATGCCGTTCGCTTTTTATCACTCTCCAAATCTCCGGGATGGCCGAAATCCAGTATTTATTGTAGAAATCATGGACCGTCTTTGGCAAGCCCATGAAATTAACATGGGAGTTTAACTCGCCTGGTTTAAACGTTCCAGGGAATTTCCACAGTATCCCCAGAGGTATCACGTGATGGACTTCTTCACCCGCAGCCAATTTCATGATTTTTGCGAACTTGTCGCGTAAAGATGGTCTTTCCAGCCATGGCTTATCGAAGTTGTCTCTCGCCGTGTCGTAGATCGCATACGCGCTTCTGAACATATCTACCTGTTCGTTTGTTAGATCCTCAAAGATACCGACGTTTTTTGTGATATTGTGGATATTGTGGACGTTACCCTATTATATGATTTGTCGGCGTGTTATATTGGGGACGATTATTTAGTTTATTGGCGGGATTGATCGGCTGTTGGGACGCGCAGTGAAGGCGGGGAAAGTCGGGCGCCCCAGAAAGCAGAACTATCGTAATACATGAAATAGGGAAACGTCCCCGAATTCCCCAAGTAAAAATGCAATGACTCACGAGGACTCAATATGGTTGTGATCTCCTCACTCCTCTGCCCATTTCACTTCATGTATTTCAGCGTCAGGACCAAGGTTGAAGTCCTCGACGATGTCCACGAACGCCTGGGTTACGATCGGACCTGATCGATCCAGGCTCTGGTCAACCATCCAGAACGCGGCCTCCCCATTCCATTGCTTCCTTTTCGGTCTCCAAAATTCCCAATCTCTTCGGCCGGATGCAATGCGTTCTGATGATGTAACCCATTTCGACCTGCCGCACTCCGAACAAGGAGGTTCCGTCTGCTTTGGAACAAGTCCCGGATTGAATCCTTCCACTTCCGCACTGACTGCTACTTGCCATAGACGCCGGGGAGGGCGGAATCCATCCTGATGCAATTGATCCCAATACGTTCCTTGCCGGCATTGAACGCTGGTAATATCCAAGCCAGGCAGGCAAAGTAACTTTTTCATGGCTCTTTGAGAGCATACGAATCCAACATCGCACGACATCAAATCTTCACCCGCAAAGCTGTCAAGTTCTATGACATCTCCCAGACTGGCAAACCGCAGTATCGCTGCTCCGCATGCTTTGCACAGAACATGACATACCGGCGCCCACAATACGTCGCATGGAACTAAATTGCGAAGATTATAGATTTTCATCACCGATTATTCTACCTCTCTCGAAAACTCATGTCAAAGTTTATGGAAAAGGTTGTCTTCCAGCGGCTTGTTTCCTCAAGCCATCAACAAAGAGGCTGGAATCATCCTTGAGAATAGCGGCGTTTTCCGGGGTCACCAAATCTCTGGCTGCCTCAATGTATATTCGGGCTTTATGCGCGAATTCCGGTTGGTCGAGCTTAACTCCATCATCTTTGAGCATCTTCCAGATTCGCGGAATCGCCTCACGCCAATATCCGCTGAATGCGACATGGACCTTTTTCTGCATTCCCATGAAATTGTTCCACGAGTTGATTTCACCAGGCTTAAAAACTCCTGGGAATTTCCACAACACCTCCAGTGGAATCTTGTGATGAACGACATCGTCTGCCAGTAGGTGGCCAGCACGCACAAAATCATCGCGTAACGCGGGGCGATCGAGCCAAGGCTTATTGAAGCGCTGCTTTGCTTCATCATACATAGCATACGCGCTTCTGAACATATCTACCTGTTCGTTTGTTAGATCCTCAAAGATACCGACGTTTTTTGCAAAGTCCTGCACATGTTTCACGCTGCATGCCATCCCGCCGTTGTGGACCAGCAGGCCGGAATTGCCGACGAAGTATGTGCCTAGACCTGGCGTCGTGAAGTTGAAGACACGGAACTTGCCGGACCGCGTTTCGGAGCTCTTCAGTGAAACAGGCCTGCCTTCGACATCCGGAATACGGTCGCCGGGCCGCATATCCGCGGCTTCAGTCCATCCTTTTCCCAGAACAAAGAACGGATGCGCCGGCGTACACAGAATTGCTTCGTCGGGGAAGACAAGCGCAATGACTTCGGCAACGACACCCTCTGATGTCTCACCTATTGCCGCATGGGCGGTACTGCCGGGATGGTCTGTTACGACACAACTCTTGACATGGTCTCCAGCATTTAAATTCTCGATGGGAACGATCCCCTGCGGGGTATGCACCGGCGTTTCTTCGATGAAGCAATAGTTATTGGGATTTCGCAGGAGTTCTGCCGTTATCTCCTTCATCGTCATTCCGCCATGCCTCATGCATATCGCGGCGGACCATGCGTCTGGCGCGCCTTTTGCCAAGGCGACGGCTTTGTCTTTCAGATTGCCTCCAGCGGCTTGCCCAAGCATCTTCAGCCTGTCCCCCAACCACTTGGCGTTGCCCGGATTGGCAATCAGTTCGCCCATCCCCCACTGCCCGATAAATTCTCCCAGCATCTGCGCCTGGTCTTCCGGATCGGCGTTCAACACGGCTTTCAACTGCATGTTGAGGATTTCCCCGAGGCCGCCGTCCAGGGCCATTGCTCCCAATCGCCCCACTGACCGAACCGTGGTTGGCAGATGCGCCATGGCGTCAACGATGCCTTTCGCAGCCATGAACGCGCCTATCGGGACGCTTTTAAGAAATATCCCGGCGACAGACGCAGATTCGCCGCTCCTTATGCTTTCGTAGTATCCTTCCAGACTCATTCCGGCTTCTGCCGCCCCGGCAAGTCCACCGGCCAAACCGCCGAAGTGCCAAGCCGTTCCAGTCGGATCGCCCATAAGTGGATTGTCGCGGTTTGTCTGAAAGGCGCGTTGAAGCCTTTGCTGGTATGCAGCATCCAATCCCGTATCAGTCGTGTCGTCGGCATCGTCAGGCGACATTCCGAGAAACAGACGTTGGAGAAGTGTTCCCTTGAGTGCCGCCTGAATCTCCCTTCCATGCTTTGCCGAAAACTCACCTAGGAATCTCTTTTGCTCATCTGTCAGTTCCCTGCCGGCTTCAAGGTCGCTCTCGATTTCCTTGAGTCGGCGCGCTTCTTTATCGGTCAATTTTTCGCTTTCCGGCGCACCTTGCGAGTTCGCGCCCTGTTCGTCTCCCGGTCTTGTATGTGGTCTTGCGTCCCCTTTGTTCTCCCCCACAGCGTTTGTCTTTTCACGCTTGCCATCCTGTTCTCGAGCGTCTTGCTCCGACGCAACATTGTGATTGTCCGCGCTCGATCCGTTGGCTCTTGCCTGACTCCGTCCGCCCGCCGGATCATCTCCCTTGATGGCCACGACGCGGCCGTCAATGTTTCGGAAGTGGACGGTTCCCTTGTTTCGCTTCCTGTCCGGATACGTTCCCCCGAAGCGCAGTATCCCGTCGTCAGCGGCGTCAACGCCGGCGGCGCTTCCGCAGGCGTCGCATGCACCGGCCGCGTTTCCTCTGTCATCGTTTCTACCGGCCGCGTCCCTGCCATTGCTGTCTACGCTGTCCTTGCGTTCCCCGTCGCGCAAGTCGGGGAAGTTTCGGGCTGGGATGTCCAGGCATGGCGATTCCTGATATGGGAGAATCCCGCTGGCGGATGTCCGACCGGAAAGGTTGTGTTCGGCGGAGTCCCGCGGTGGATTCTCAATCTGCGCCAGCCAGCGGCGCATCGCCGCCTCAAATGCCTCCAGCGAATCAAGCGCCTCCCCCGCGCCGGCATCCGCATGGTCCTTTCCGGCGTCCGGCCTGACATCGGCGACGGGGTCCGGGCCTGCGCCCGGTTTGCCGGCATTCTCAATGCCCAGCGCCAGGCGCAACTGCGCGCGGTCATCCTCCGTCATATCCCTTTCAGCAAGGCCGAGATAGATCAACAATGCCTTGCGTTGCTGGTTAGCCCCAGCCGGGTCGGGAGCATCGCTTTCCGTATCTTCCGGTTGCCTGTCCGAAGCGGCGGCTGAGTCGGCCCGCACACGGGCGAGGCCCCACGCCGGCGGCGGTTCAACGAGACGGTAGTTGGCCATGATCGCCTCGCAGAATCCGCGCGCGTCCCGCAGCAAACGCCGCAGCCAGTACCCCGCTTCCCTTTGTTCTGTGAAGACATTGCTCCCATCTGCCTCATCAGGCCGTTTGCAATCGGCTCCCGCTACAATCTCCTTGCGTATTGTCTCCATCGTCCCTCTCCTCTCTTTCCGAATCGAAAACCAGTCCGAAGACCTTGCCTGCGGCGGTCTTGCGTGAAGTCGCGCCTCGCCCGGCATTTATCTACGAACTCATTGGCGAGATGCCGGCCCCACGCACATGACAGGCTTTCGGCTTGGTCCTGTACACCCCTTTTTCTCTATCTTCTTTAAACGCAAGTTCCAGGAGAGAAGTCCGGGAATATGTTCAAAAATAATTATAAGGCTCTGATAATGAAGCACGTGCGGATATAATTTTCTACAATATCATTTTGGCGACGTCGTCGGTTTCACTCAAACAGACCCTCGATTTCTTTAATCACCCCCTTCCACACCGCGCCATAACGTCATATAGTGCTGTCGCCGGCTCTGGAGCCTCGCTCCCGTCTTAGTGTTGTCATCGAGACGCCGGAAGTCTGCAAGAGAAGCGTTTGGAGAAGAACATGGGCTACAAAGTCTCCTGGTACCAGTTCACGCAGCATCCCGATTCGGATTCCTGTTGGTCGCTCTCCGTCGGGCCTGACGGCAGGATTTACGCCGCCGCATGCGCCGAGGGCGTGCCCGGCGGCGTGGTCAAGGTCGTCCGCTACAATGAGAAGACCGACGCCCTCGACTACCTCTTCGCGCTGGACGAGATGGTTGACGATCCCTACGACTCCGGGCGCGCCACGCAATGCAAGATTCACTACAGCTTCTCGCCGTCCATGCGCGACGGGATCATGTACATGGCCACGCACCTGTCCGGCCCCCCGATTGACCAGCCGGCATATTCGCCCTGGTTATCGTGGAACGACCCGGAACGCTGCTTCAGGGGAAGCGCGTTGCTGGCATTCGACACCCGCGCGGATAAGGTTCTCTGGTGGGACACACTCATACCGAAGGAGGGCTGCCGCTGCCTGCTGCACGACGAAGACCGGGGGCTGCTCTACGCCCTGAGCTACCCGCGCGATCATTTCATCATCTACGATATCAAGAAACGTTCCCGCCGGGATATCGGGCGCATCGGCTCCGTGAACGCGCAGGCGCTGTTCATTGACAAGAAGCATCGCGTCTGGACGACGAGCGATTACGGGCGTCTTGTCCGCTACGATCCCGACCAGGACCGTCTGGAATGGTCTCCCTACGTCCTCCCGCACAATCCTGAATACCAGACCGGCTGGCACAGCGTCTTCTACGATTGCTGCGCGTCTCCGGACGGGGAGGCGATTTATGCCGGAACATGGATCGCAAACCCGTACCTCATGCGCATATGGCCGAACGAGGGCGAATGGGGACGCGTCGAAGACCTCGGCCCCAGCACGCAGAAGCGCGACCTGACCATCCCGTACAACACATTCCTCGACCACTGCGGCGGATTGACCTTTGCCGGTGACGGAATGCTCTATTACGTCGCCTCCCGCTGGCGCGACCCCGTCTATAATCCGACTCCGCCCGACAGAAAAGAACGCGAAGGCGTGGTCTGGAGACTCAATCCAAACACTTTGGAACGCGATGAAGTCGCCCTCCTTGAGCGCCCGGACCAGTTCGCGCAATACGTCTCGCGGGGCGCGGCGGACCATAACGGAGACCTGTTCTTCGGCCACGTCGGCCCAAAGCCGACCGGAATCTTCAAGGTCCACATGCCGCCGGACCGCAAAAAAACCAACGCTCATCTTCCAATCAGGATGTGGGGGTGAAACATGGAAAAGCAACCGAGAAGAAAGCGATTCGACAAGAGCAGCGCCGAAGCCAGAATTCTGATTGACGAGATCGTCCACGGAACATTCGTAAAAGAGGGAACCATGGTCGCCTTCCCGACCTGCTTCCCCGCCGTAAGCGTCCCGATCCGCGCCGACGAGGGGCTTATTACCGCTCTGGACGTCTCGGCGGACGGGATGCTTTATGGCGGCACGAGCGGGAAACAAGCCCACCTGTTCGTGGGAATGTTCCACGGCGCAACCGGAATGATCTTCGATCTCGGCGCCCCGAAAGACGCAACGGAGAGCGCAGCCATATGCTGCACCAAGGACAGCGTGGCCATGTGCGTGAACGGCCCCGGCGGCGGGCGCATCCTGACCCGCAAACTTCACCACCTGCCCTTCGACCTCTTGCAGGAATGGGGATTCGATCGTCCCCCCTTGAATGATCTTGGAGCGCCGGCTCCGGGCGAGAGGATAATCCACGCAGTAGCGATCCCGGACAGCAACCGGATAATCGGAACCACCGCCAATCGAATATTCTCAGCGGATGTCAACGACGGGAAGATAAAATCCGAGGCTGAAATCTTCAGCCGCGGACGGATTGCGGTCGGTTCGGACGGCGCCGTCTATGGATTCGGCGAAAACGCGTTCTGGAGATTCGATGCCGCCGCTGGGAAACTCGCCCTGTTGCAGAATGAAGCAGTCAAACTCCCGCCCGGTGAATGGGATGGATTTGATCTGGTCTGGGCCGCGGACAAGCGGAACGGCATCCTTTACACCGCGGACAGGGATGGCAATGTATTCTCATTCCGCCCCGGTACGGGTTTCGAAGGCCCGCTGGGAAAAACGCGCTACGCACCCGTCGCGGCGATGGCCGTCACAATGGATGGGCGCGTGTTCGGGTTCTGCGGAACCGGCATAATGCGCATGTTCTGCTACGACCCTTCGGCCCGCGAAATGCGGGACGTCGGAATTGCCATATCTGTCTTGGAGCGGAGACGTTACGGATACGTCTTCGCCGACGCCGCAACCGGACGCGACGGTGAGATATACTTCGCGGAGAATGACAACCTCGGCCATGTCTGGCTGTATTTCCCGCGAATCATGCCGCCCCGTTGACGCCCTTTCAGATTTGCATGTGTCCTGGACGATCAGAAGCGCCGACTGAAGGCGTTCTGCAAAAGCCGGTTAGGAAATAGCCGAGTTCTCTACAAGCTCTGCCACGATACTGCGGCTTATATGCATGATCACGGATCATAAGATTCCGGCGGGGTTACTTTCGCGCCTTCCGGGCATGGGACGGGACCTTTGCGGATGGGATCGTCGGTGTCTTCCATCCATTTGTTCAATTTAGCGCGAAGCTCCGCAAGCGTGTGCGCGTGTTCCGGTTTTCCGGCAAGGTTGTCCATCTCGTTCGGGTCCGTTTGAAGATCATACAACTGCTCCGGCGGGCGCGGACGGTCGTACCAGCCAAGTTCCTTTGTGACTTCCTTGGAAAGCCCGGCGTCAACGTTTGGCGGGAAAGCGAAGGGGCGTTTCTCGAAGCTGCGGATGTACTTGTAGCGTTCCGTCCTGACGGCGCGCATCGGGTCGTAGGCCGCGTGGAAGGTCATCTCGAAATACAGTTCTTCGTGAAGCGAGGTCCGCTCGCCCGAGATCAGGGGAACCATGCTCCTGCCCTGAACACCCGGCGGGGCGGGTATCTGCAGATAATCAAGCAGGCTCGGCAGGAGATCAATATTGCAGACCGGGGCGCAGACGCGCTGCCCGGCGGGATAGCCCTCCGGAAGGCGAATGATAAGCGCCGTCTCAAGACCGGGATCAAACAGCGTGGCCTTCGATCTGGGGAAGGCGATGCCGTGATCGGTCGTGTAGATGATGATTGTGTTATGGAGCAGTCCTGTTTCTGCAAGGGCGTCAAGAATTTTCCCGACGGAGTCGTCCACGCGCCTGACAAGTACCTCAAGATTGGCCACATCGCGGCGCGTTTCGGGTATGTCGGGCAGGTAGGGAAGCGGTTTGATATTCTCAAGCGGGGCGTCGGAATGCGGGAAGGGGCGGTGCGTTTCCGTGACACCGACACTTGCAAAGAAAGGTTGTGTGGGCTTGCTTTTGAGGAATTCAAGAACAAGCGGGGTCACGTTTGCGCAGGAGTTCCCCTTGCCCTTTCCAGCGCGGACGTTTGCGTAACCGAGATTGGCGGGGGACGGGTCCTCATGCTCGAGGCCGAAAAGCCACGTTGCGTAACCGGCATCCGCGAGGATGCGCGGCAGGCGCGGGCAATCCGCGTTGAGTCTGAATCCGCGATGTGTCAGGCCGATCAGCCCGCTCACGTGCGGCATCTGTCCGGATAGGATGCTGCCGCGGCTGGGGCTGCATTGCGGTGCGGAGCAGAAGGCGTTGTCAAAGGTCACGCCCTGCGCGGCAAGCCAGTCGAGATTGGGCGTCTCGACGCCGCGCCCGTAGCAGCCCAGATGTCGTCCGGTGTCGTGGGTGATGATGAAAAGGATGTTCGGATTCTGGCTCATGATATTGCTTTCCGTTATGCCGCGCCGGGGGCGTCGGCTCCATGATGTTCCACGTGCAACTGGTTCCGGCAGCCAATGACCTCTGCCGCAGCGCGCCCCGCCGCTTCGGAGTCCGGGATGAAGTCCGGGGATATGAAGACGTAGAACTTCCAGAGCCTGCGGTGTCTGTTCTTGAGCAGTTCGATCTCGTCGTTGTCGAACTCGGAGAGGGGGCGAAGCCCGCCGTCGGCGGTCAGGACGGGAACGTCTGCCTCCTTCAGGCGCATGCCCATCGGGGGGCAGTAGATGGCGACCGCCCAGCTCGGAACGCCGCGTCCCAACAGGCGGGCGATTTCTTTCTCCGCTATCAGGCGGCGGCTTCCGTCGTCGAAATGGTAGCGGCTGACCAGTTCGCTCTGGAGCGGTTCGCCGCAGTCCGGCATGAGGACGAAGCATCGCTTGAAGAGTCGCCGGGCGGCGTACATTTCAAGCAGGTTGCGGACGGGTTTGACGCGCGGGAAGCGGTCGGAGAGATGCCGCAGCAGGCTGTCGTCCCGCAGGTCATAAAGCTCGCGGGGTTTCAGTCCGCGCCGGAAGGCTTCCTCGACAGCCTTCGAGATCATGACCCCGGCTGCGATCTTGGCGTGATGATAGTAGACGCGCTCGGAAAGGACGTAGCGCATCCTGAGCAGGTTGCAAACCTCGGTGACGGCGTCGCGTCGGAGCATTCCGCCCTTGTGCAGATCCAGGACCAGTCGGCCGTCGCGAATGCGGAAGTACTGCATCAGGCGGGGGTCGTAGCGCAGTTTCAGTCCGCAGAAGTAGCTGTCCCGCGCGAGGTAGTCCAGCAGGTCGGCGCAGATGGTGCTGGAGACGATCTCGCGCACGCAGGCGCGCGCGCAAGGGCGAAGGGACGGACATTTCCCTTCTCCGTTGTCGGATGGGCTGAGCAGGGCGATGACATCCCGGTCAAGTCCGAAGCGGCGAAGACGCCGGCCCAGTTCGCCCTTGTCAACAAAGTGCAGAAGGCGATCCATGTTGGCGTCATGACGCGGCAGGATGCGGCGTTCGTCTTCAAGGGTGTGCCCGAACGGGATGTGCGTGACGTCGTGCAGAAGGGCGGCAGCGGCTATGAGTCTTTCTTCGCGGTCGGTCAGCGGAGAATCGTCTTCCGTTTTCAGGCTTTCGCACATGCGCCTGGCCATCCACAGTGTTCCGAGGCAGTGCTCGAAACGGGTATGGACCGCGCCGGGGTAGACGAGGAAGGATGAGCCGAGTTGCTTGATGCCGCGCAGACGTTGCATCTCCGGGCTGTCAAGGATTTCGGTTTCCTCTTGCGTGAGTCTGACGTCGCCGTGGACGGGATCGCGGATTGTCTTCACTGTTTCTTCCCGTCGAAATACATGTCCATGCCGGCGTTCCGGCATTCGGCGTAGCGCTTGCGGCTGATTGCTCTGGCCTCGCCCTGAAAGGTCTCCGCGAAGTCCACGACGTCGTCGAACATGGTTAGCAGTGTCATCGGGGCGGGATCGGCGGCGACCAGGACTGAGCAGCCCTCCGGGCGGGCGGGGAGAGTGCCGATAAGAACCGATTCCATCCCGACGGGGGAGACGCCGTCCCATGCGCGATGCGGAACGAAGCTGGGTTGTGAGAAGGTCCAGAGCAGCCTGTCCAGGTTGGCGCAGCCGGCATTGGACTCTACAAAGGCATAGACCTTCCTGCCTTCTTCATAGAGCCGCTCGATTTCAACGCAGACGGCGCGCGGTTTATCCGGCGAATCGAGTTTGCGGAAATCCACTCTGGTCGGCATTTCAACATCCCGTTTATACAGTGCGGGCGCAAAGCACCCGCCTTACATTTTCGGGCCGCATGGACGCGCAGCTCGCTTTGAGCCGCAAGCGCCAAAATTACAATCTTCCCTCTCCCGCCGGGAGAGGGTGGCGCTTGTTACAAGCGACGGGTGAGGGGAAAACAATCTCAACCCGGTTTTGTTTCCCCTCATTCGCCTCGTTTACCGTCTCAACTAACCGGCGGACATTAGAAAACTTGCTGGCGTCCACCCGCGTCTGGCAACCTTTGTTACTTCGGCTTGTAGCCAAGTTTCTCGGCCATGGCGAAGTCGGGCGTGGCCTTCCGCTTGTAACCCAGCATTTCGTAGGCGATTGCGCGGTTGTAGTAGGCCGCGCCGTAATTGGGTTCCAGACGTATGGCCTCGTCAAAGTCGCGGGCTGCATCCATGAATTTATCAAGGTTGCCGTAGGCGCAGCCCCTGCTGTAGTAGCTGGCGGCGTGGTCCGGAGAGAGGCGGATGGATTCCGTGAAGTCTGCTATGGCCTTGTCGTGTTCGCCGATCTTGTTGAAGATTGTGCCGCGCGTGAAGTAAGCGATGGCATAGTCGCCCTTGAGCTTGACGGCCTGTGTGAGGTCTTCCAGCGCTCTCTTGACCTGGCCGCGCTTGCCGAGGATGTTGCCGCGGTTGAAGAAAGCGTTGGCCTGCTTCGGATTAAGCTCTATCACCTTGTCGAAATCGCGCAGCGCCTGGTCCCAGTCCCGCATCTTGTAGGCCGCGATTCCGCGATTATAGTAGGCCGTTCCGGAGGTCGGATCGGCGTCAACCACCTTCGAGTAGTCCTCATATGCCTTGCGGAAGTCCTTCAATTCGTAATAGGCGATGCCGCGGTTGTAGTAAGCCGTCGGATCGTCAGGATTCAGGCTTATGGACTTGGTGTAGTCCTTGATTGCCTGGTCGTATTTGTTCTTCTTGAACTGGGCAAGCCCGCGTCCGAGGAATGCCTCGCTGTAATCCTTGTCAATCTCCAGTGCGGCGTTGAAATCGGCTATCGCTTCGTCGTAACGCTCGCTGTCGTAATGAGCCATGCCCCGGTTATTGTAGGCCGCGCTGAAGCGCGGGGCCTTTGCCAGCGCTTCAGTGTAGCAGGAGACCGCCTCGTTCAGCTGACCCGCCTGGTGAAGTTCGAGAGCTTTCTCGAACGCCGCGTCGGCTTCGGGCGGAATGTCCTCCTGGGCTGGGACATCCTCGTCCGACTCAAGTTCCATCTTCCGTTCTGCGCCTGCTGCAGGTTGAATGCCGCTGTCCCACTCCACTTCTTCGGCTGATTCGGTTTTTGCGGCGGACGGGGCGGGGGCGATGGTCTGCTCGTCCTCCTCGGTCATGAACAAGCTGGGCGCCTCCGCGCCGTCGAATCCCTGGACTGGGGTTCTGGGCGGCAGCTCGCGTCCTTCAGCCTTCGGGCTTGGAACGCCTTCCAGAAGCGCCTGCATTTCCGGGATGACCTCGTCTGCGCGGGCATAACGAAGCTCCGGCACCTTCATGAGCAACCGCATGACAATGTCCGCAAGCTCTTTGGGAAGACCCTCGACAAGCTGATTTATGTCGCTGGCAGCCATCTCAAGGTGCTGATGAGCGATGTCGCCTGAGATGAATGGAGGTCTGCCGGTCAACATTTCATAGATCAGGATGCCGAGTGCATACAGGTCCGAATGCGGCCCAAGCGGTTTTCCTGAAACCTGTTCGGGGGACAGGTAGGTGAAGTAGCGAAGGTTGAAGTTCAGATGGCGGGCCTGGAAGTCGCGGTACCGGGCGGACAGCCCGAAAAGGTTGAGCGTGACGTTTCCCTGCGCGTCAATGCAGACGTTTTCCGGCCGAAGGTCCTCATGGAGAATCCGCCTGGAATGGGCGGCGCGGAGGACGTCCAGCACCTTCAACGCAATTCCGACAGCCTCTTTCCACGGCAGCGTGTTTTTCTGCTTGAGAATTCGAGCTAGGCTCTCTCCGCGAGGTTTGGCCGTGGTGATATAGACCGCTCCGCCCCTCTCGAAAACTTCCATGGTCGGGACGGCGCCTGGGTGTCGAAATTCAACCACTTCTTTGGCCGTCTTGAGCAATTCCGCGCGTTCAAAGGCATGAAGCGGGCCTCCGGCGGTGACGATCACCGTTATCCCTTCGCTGCCCAATTCCTTGCCCTGGGACGTATAGACCTTCCAAGCGGGGGTGTGCTGTATGAGTTTGTCAAGCTCGAAGTCATCTGTGCCGTCGGGCGGTTCAGATCTGGCGATTATGGCGGCGGAGGATGCGCTTGGCGATTTTGGAAGAGCCGTTTCCGACTCAGGCTCATCCAGCAGATCAGGATCGCTTTCAATATTGTCCTGGATCATTCCGCTGGAAGGGGCGATGTCGGAATCAAGTTCCTCAATATCCGGCATATCATCCTCGGCGGGAGCTGAAACTCCGAGTTGGACGCCGCAATTGAGGCAAAAACGAGCGCGAGGAGGATTGTTGAATTCACAGGCAGTGCACTTCACGCGCAGCCTCCCACATTGAATGTTAAATCACCCCGAAATGGTCGGGGCCGCGTCGCTTCTCACAACGCGCCGAAGGCTATCTCTATCATCCAAACCGATTGTGGAAGTCTACCGTGTCGGATGCCGCCATGTCAATCATGGATGGGGATGAAAGAGGGTATGAAAGGGGCGCCATTCATAATTGACCTGCGTTTCAAAATATGGACAATAGTGACTATCAGAACTGACGGACGGATGAGAGATCAAGGGAGGGATTACCGACCATGCCCGTGCGGTTCCGCTGCAAGGACTGCGGCAAACAGATCGAAGCGCCTTCAAGCCATTTCGGCAGAAATGTATTCTGCACCGACTGCGGCAGGCCCAACCTCGCCCCGCAACCGGTCAGACACAGTTGCGACAAGTGCGGCCGCAGCGGGATTCTCAACGGCGCCCATGACGGACGCAAATGCGCCTGCGGGGGCGTTCTGACCGCGACAAAGACTTATGTGAAAAGCGCAAGGAAAGACGTTACGAAGGTTTTCGATCTGACGGACCTTGACGACGGGCCGGATGATTTCTAAAAAAGGCCGGGCGCAATCAACCCATACTATCCGTCCAAACATGCTTGACAGTTCACGAACAGCGCGACTACCATTTCGTGGCGTTTGAGTTCTAAGGAAACAGACGACCAATTCAGTGAGGCGAAGAACAATCCCGCCTCCGCCGACAGCAAACAGCAGTTCCTCCATGAGTTCAGAACCGGAAAATGACAAACTGGCCGACATTCACGCCTTTGCGCGATGCCTGCTGACAGCCGATCAGGTCGAGTCATGCGAGAAGGAAAGGGCAGACTCCAGCAGCGAGCCGCTTTCAATCGCTGAAATAGCATTGGCCAGGGGGTTCCTGAAAGAAGCCGACATGGCGCTACTGGACTCCGTTCTGCATGAAAGGCGGGGGGATGCGCCAAGCCCTCAGCCGAAACAGAAGCGCGAGCCGGAGATCCACGACTACTTCATGCAGGACCGGCTGGGGTGCGGACCGCTCGGTACTGTGTACCTTGCTTCACAGTTGAGCGTAAGACGGCTTGTGGCGATTAAAGCCCTCTGCCCCGCCCTCTTCCGGGATGAGCAGAGCAGGGCCGATCTTTTCAACCATGCCAGAGCCGTCTCCGCCCTTTCCCATAAAAACATCGTGCGCATTCTGGACTGTGTCCGGACGCAGGAAAATACATTTATCGTTTCGGAATATCTGCGGGGCATGCCGCTGGACGTTCTGGTCAGGCGCGACGGCAGATTCGCCGAGAAACGCGCGCTCGGCGTGGCATTGGAAATAACGCTGGCCCTCGACCAGATGCGCCGGGCGGAACTTTGCCACAGAAACATCAAACCGTCTAACATAACCATCACGGAAGCCGGCCCGATCAAGCTGACGGATTTCGTTGATGAGAACGTGGCCGCAAAGCCGGGGCGCGCCTCGATGAGCTGGGCCAACGCGCTGTTCATGGCGCCCGAGCAGGTTTCTCCGCGACTGCTGATGGACATTCGCAGCGATCTCTACTCGCTGGGCCTGACGATCTATTACATGATGACCGGACAGGTTCCGTTCTCCGGAAGCCTGAGAGACATTCTGAACCAGAAGATAACGCAGGACATACGCTCCCCCCGCAGCGTCGTGCCGGACCTGTCAGAAGGCTCCTGCAAGGTAATCTGGGGATTGACACAGCGGGAACCGAGGGATCGCTATCAGACGCCCGCCGAGGTGCTTGATGATCTTCGCAGAGCAAGCGACAGCCTCGGCCTGGGGCTGGCGTCCGATGATGAGCAGCGCCTCGACCTGACACAGGCGCAGTTCAACATCCCGCTGCTGGGGGAGAATCCGGTGATGGTGGCCAACGGCGGCGGGGACCTGACGGTGATGGCCACCGACCGATTGGTGGCCCCAGTCGCATATTCCGAGAAAAAAGGCGTGATCAATTATCCCTGCCGGCTGCGTGTGATAGATGGCAGCGACGCCGGGCTTATCAAGATAATCATGCCGGGCGAAGAGTTGACAATCGGCAGGATAAGCGGAGCGAACCTGCTGGGGGTCAGGGATACGCTTGTTTCACGCCGGCACTGCGTCGTGCGGCACACTGGAGAGGCAGTCTTTCTTGTGGATAACGGCAGCACCAACGGAACATTCGTCAATGGTGACCGGGTTATCGAGCAGGTGACTCTCTCCGACGGGGCCAGAATTCAGGTCGGGGATACCATCCTGGTCATTGAGGCGTGATATGCAAGGCGCTTCAAGGAGCATCAGATGAACTCCATCGTTTCTGCGATCATTCCTGTTTTGTGCGGGATGATCTCCGCGTCCCCCGCCGCGCCGACGTTTCAGGAACTCATGAATCCCGATGTCTTCCCGAACGCCCAGCGCGGCCTCGTCGTCGAATCAGCGAAGGCTTACGGCGGCACGATCCGCGTCGTCACAACCGGGGCCGACATCGTTATCCAGCTTGCGGAAGGGACGATCGTCTTCAACCAGCGCATAGGCAGCCAAAGACCCGTCGCAAAGCTCGGTCTTGGCCGCGCGCTCTCAAAGGCCGAGATCACCCACTCCGGCCCCGGCTTCGCCAGAATCGTCGTCGCCGATCCGCCGATGACAATCCGCGTCAACGGCGATTCTCTCTTCATGCTTCACGCACATACGCCAATAACAGCGCGCGTAGAACGCGAAATCCCGCCCGCATGGGTGTCCACCTACGAGACGCATCACATCATCTGCGACGAGCTTGGCGGATTCGGCCTCTACTGCTCCAACAAAACGCTGAAGGAGAATTTCGACGAATACGCCGACACGGTCGCCGCCTATCCGCTGCAAAGCGATGACGTCCTCTGGGTAGGCGTCTGCCCGCCGAAGCCGTATGACTGGGAACGCTCGCTGAAGGAAAATGTCGTCTGGCACTGGTCCAATCAACTCGGTTACCCGCCCGACGACGCTCTCCGCGCATGGAAACCGCACGGGCAGATCGTCCTCCTCCAGTCCGAGGTCATGCTCTGGAAGGACTGGAATTTGGACTTCGTCCCCCGTCTCGGTGTTGAGGAATTCGCGCGCGTACGCAAGACGCTTCACGACATGGGCATGCGTTTCATCGTCTACACCAGTCCGACGTATTTCCTGAAGGGGACAGAGCTTGAGAAACACGCCTTCAACAGCTTCGAGGGCTTTACGAACTGGCCGCCCGGAACCACGACCGGCGAGAACATGGAACTCTTCCTGTCGGCGATAACGCGCGTCATGAAGGAATACAAGCCGGACGGCCTCTACTTCGACGGGCAGTACATCGCCAATCCCGCCGCGCTCTACGCGCTGGCCCGCCGCAGCCGCGAAATCGTCGGCGAGAACGGAATCCTCGAATGGCATTCCACCTTCGCGCTCGGTTTCGGGGAATGCCAGTTGCCGCAGGCGGACGCCTATGTTGACTACCTCCTCAGGGGGGAGGGCCAGGAGGTAAAATGCCGCGACTTCGACTACATGCGCTTCTTCGTCTCCGGTTACAACATACACAACTGCGTCGGCGTCGTCTGCAACAACGGGAGCGAGGGCATCACGCCGCAACTGGCGCTGGAGGCGTTGCGCGCCAACGCCCGCTTCCACATGCTGGCGTCATGGCTTGCCAACGACAATTTCATAGCGACGTGGCGGCGCGACTACAAACCGCATCTGGATCCCGGGCTGCGCAAGAAGGTTGACAGGCTTGTCGCCGAGCGACAGGCCGCAATCCCCGTAAAAATAGAGGCCGCGCGGAAGGAACGGGACGCGCTTGCGAAGGAGCCGGACTGGAAAGAGCCGACGCTGCGGCTCGATTTCAATGAGATGCCGAAGGGGGACGTTGTCGCTTCCCCGGCGAACGCCGATCCGCTGGCTGTCGCAGACGGAATCCTGAAGATCAGGGCACGGGCCAGCACATACGCCTTCCTGCGCGTTCCGCTCAAGGCGCAGGCGCGGGGGATGATCGTGAAAATCCGCCATTCCAGCGACGGCGGGATGTCGTGGGGGCCGGGGGCGATGATCCGCTGGAAGGAGAAGACGGGCATCCGGGTCGGCACGCGCAGCGACGGGAACATCCAGTCGGACATTCTCGGAATGCAGAAGCTGGCCCCCGGCCTTGACGCCGGTCGCTGGATATGGCTCCGCGCGCGCTGGCTGGGCAGGCAGGGCGTTGTCGAGCGCAGCCTTGACGGCAAGTCCTACGAAGTCGTATGGCATTTTGACCACAACGGGTTCATGTCGCGCGAACCGGTCGAGTTGCTCGTCGGCAAGGTCCCGTTCAACGGCGAGGCGCAGGACTTCAGCGACCCCGGCAACGCCGGCGCGTGCGAGATTGATTTTGTGGAGGTATATTGACCATACTGGCAATTGTATGGTGTGCAAAACCCCATGTTTTGCACACGCGGATATGGCGCAAAATTGCGGCGGAGCCTGACACACCGGGCAGGGAGCTTGTCCAGAAATTCTGTTATGATTTTTTGCCGGAATTGAATTGAACTAATTTAGTCCACAATATGGCGCCATCCGAAGCGCAGTATTCCCTGGCGAACTCAAGCGTGAACTTGTTGATTGCCTTGTCATATTCGATCATGAAACTCTCATTTTTCTCCTTTGCCCTGTAGCCCAGCGGTTCGATAATGTCCGTGTAGCAATTCTCATTGCCCGATATGAATTCCCAAAATCGCTGACCGCACAGTTTGAGGTAGTCGCCTTTGTCCGGGTTATCGTCCTTCCCGTAGCAACACCCATTGACTGCAACGACTTTGACGCCGCTGGTATTTGTTCCCAGGATTTTTCTGGCCTTTTTGAAATCATCCTTCATTCTGGCAATTTGACGACTATTACCCCAGTTTGGGCCTGACTTTATCGAAACAAGATAGGCGATGCCATCCCTCTGGAATTCCAAATCCATGCCTTCAGCGGACGATTTCTTTCCGCTATATGTCTTCCCACAAATGAAGATCGCCAGTTCCTCAAGGAAGCGTCCGAAAATGCCTTCCTCCTGGGATGACAGATACGCGTCAAGAATTGTTTTCACCAGATCGTGAGCGGTATTCTGATTCCTAGCTTTGAACAGGTACGGATTTTTGCGGGCCAGAATCGTATTCAATTGAAGCGCCAGCAGACTCTCAAGCTTCCTGGCGTGAAACTGTTGGATATTTGGCTCGATGAAATCAATTATCTCATTTTGCGTTATTTTTGTCATAAGTCGCTTCCCGCTCAAAGAGCATCATCTCAACCGGAGCAACCTTGCTTCTGGCAAGGTCAACGTATTCCTGCAGGACGTCTATTCCGACGGAATTTCTACCCAACTTTTGCGCGACCTCGCATGTTGTGCCGCTGCCGACAAAGGGATCGAGAACCCAGTCGCCTTCCTTGGTAAATAGTTTTATGAACCACTCCGGAAGGGCGCGCGGAAACGTGGCGCTGTGGCTTCGGTTGTCCGTTTCAGTGGCAAGATGCAGGACGTTGGAGGGATAGGCCTTGTCTCTGCCGACCCAATTGGAAATGTTTTTTCCAAACCCGCTGCCGACCTGCGAATCAAATCTGACGACATCATTCTTTCCAAGATGTTTCAATCTGGTCTCGGCCCATTTTCCCATCGGCACCATCACGTTCTGCTGATACATATGGAATTTTCTGGTCTTGTTGAATTGGAGGCATCGTTCCCATGCGTCGCGAAAGCGATTCGGCCACTTGCCAGGGTGGCAATTGCGCTTGTGCCATATGAATTCTTCAGTCCAGAGCCATCCCTGATTGCGCAACGCCAGGATCAGTTCGATTACATACGTGTGGCGTTCCCCTTCAACCACCTTTTCCTTGATATTGAGAATGAAAGTCCCGGTTGGTTTCAGAACCCGAAGGAACTGTTCGCTCTTCGGCAGGAACCATCCGACATATTCTTCCGGCTTGATTCCTCCATAGGTCTTCTCCCGGCAATCCGCATAAGGAGGCGAAGTGACTATAAGGTCAAAGTAATCTTCCGGATACTCCGACAGGGCATTTGCGCAATCTCCAGATTTGATGATGCATTCGACTTTTCTCATACCCTGCTTTTATACTCGACCCGCGCGTTCTTTTCAAGATTCCCGCCTGGGGGATCCGGGGGGGGAATCCGGCGACGTTGCGTGCGGGGTCAGTCGTTCATGCGTCCCCGCGCCGCACAAAAAGATGACGAAAGTAGAGTGGGTCGTTAGCAGCGCGCAAGGCGCAATGCGATGCCCCACCAACGCGACTTTCGGAGCAGTGGCCCGACCTTGGATTGCGGCGGCTTGACGCCGCTTTTGCCGCGCGCCCGGCTCATACTGCCCCCTTGCCGTCTCCCGCCCCCCCAGCGTCTCTACCGCTTGTCCACATGCCATACCATGCCCATGTGACTCAGCAAAACTGGCCGCGCTGATGTTTGGTTGACTAACCTTACGCGCACCAATAAAATCACGCGACTCGGTTGGAAAGCATCCGTCCGCCATTTTCGGAGGTTCGACCTTGAAACTGACCGTAGCCCAGAAAATACTCGCCTCGCACCTGGAATCGGGAAACCTGATTCCCGGCGAAGAGATTGCGATACGCATTGATCAGACGCTGACTCAGGACGCCACCGGCACACTCGTCTACCTTGAGTTCGAGCGCATCGGATTGTCGCGCATCAAAGCCCCCCTGTCCGTCAGCTACGTTGACCATAACACTCTTCAGACAAGCTTCGAGAACGCGGATGACCACGCCTTTCTTCAAAGCGCCGCCTCGAAGTTCGGCGTTCGGTTCTCCCGCCCCGGCAACGGCATCTGCCATCAGGTCCACCTGGAACGCTTCGGCGCGCCCGGCGCGACGCTGATCGGTTCCGACAGCCACACCCCGACAGCCGGGGGACTGGGGGCTCTTGGCATCGGCGCAGGCGGGCTTGACGTCGCCGCGGCCATGGCGGGCTACCCGTTCATGCTGGCCTGTCCCGAGATCGTCCATGTCTGGCTGGACGGAAGCCTTCCCCCGTGGTGCAGCGCGAAAGATGTGATCCTTGAGGTTCTGCGCCGCCTGGACGTTGAAGGCGGCGTGGGCAAGGTCATGGAATACGGTGGCCCCGGAGTCGCCTCTCTCAACGTTCCCCAGCGCGCCACCATCACGAACATGGGCGCGGAACTGGGCGCGACAAGCTCCGTCTTCCCCAGCGACAGCCAGACGCGGGCGTGGCTGCGCGCTCAAGGGCGGGAGGATTCCTGGAAGGCGATCAAGGCCGACTCCGGCGCGAAGTATCACGCCGAGGTCAGGATCAACCTTTCGGAACTGGAACCGCTCGCGGCCTGCCCGCACAGCCCCGGCAAGGTCCGCCCCGTGCGGGAGCTTGAGGGAACGCCGCTGGTCCAGGTATGCGTTGGCAGTTGCACGAATTCCAGCCTGCAGGACATGGTCACACTGGCCGCGATCCTGAAGGGACGGCGCATTCATCCGCGCGTCAGCCTGACCGTCTCCCCTGGCAGCAGGCAGGTTTTCAAGGCCATCGCAGCCAATGGGGCGCTGGCGGACATGGTCGCCGCAGGGGCGAGGATAGTGGAGGTCGCCTGCGGGCCGTGCATCGGAATGGGCCAGGCGCCGTCCAGCGGCGGGGCCACGCTGCGCACTTTCAACCGCAACTTCAAGGGTAGATCCGGTACCGCCGACGCGCAATGCTACCTTTCCGGGGTGGAGACCGCGGCGGCAAGCGCCGTCGCGGGCGCAATATGCGATCCGCGCTCGCTGGGCGAGTCGCCCGTCATTCGCATCCCGAAAAAATTCGAGATTGACGATTCCATGATCCTTGAACCGGCCGACGACCCGGCTTCAGTGGAGATCATCAAAGGCCCCAATATAAAGTCCCTGCCCGATTTCGACGCCCTGCCGGATTGCCTGCGCGGCAAGGTCCTGCTTCGCGTCGAGGACAACATCACGACAGACGACATCCTGCCCGGCGGGGCAAAGGTTCTGCCGCTGCGCTCGAACATCCCGGCGATCTCAAAGTTTGCGTTCAGCGGGATTGACCCGACGTTCGCCGTCCGCGCTCAGCAGGCCGGGACGGGATTCGTCATCGCCCGCAACAATTACGGCCAGGGGTCCAGCCGCGAGCACGCCGCTCTGGCTCCCCGGCATCTCGGCCTGCGCGCCGTGATTGCGGCGTCGTTCGCCCGCATTCATCGCTCGAATCTCATCAACTTCGGCATCCTGCCCCTGCTGTTCCGGGACGCAGGCCCGTGCGCCGAATTCGACAAGGAAGACGAGTTGGAAATATCGGGGATCCACGCCGGCCTGGCTCAGGGCGGAGCAATCGCCCTGAAGAACCTGACAAAGGGCAATGAATATGTCCTGCGCCACGATCTGAGCGCAAGAGAAGCCGAGATGGTCAAGGCGGGCGGGTTGCTCAACCTGATCCGCGACAAGGCAAGACAACCCGCGTGATCAACAACGGAGAAAGCACATGGCAGACCCGAAACCAATCGAGCCGTCCGGGTTCGAACGCATTGAAATCAAGGCTGGCCGCGTAGCGACGCCGGATCGCCCCATCATCCCATTCATCGAAGGCGACGGAACTGGCCCGGACATCTGGCGGGCCTCGGTAAGAATCTTCGACGCCGCAGTCGAGAAGGCATACGGCGGCAGGCGGAAGATCGGCTGGATGGAAATCTATGCCGGCGAAAAATCCTTCAAGGCCTTCGGCTCGTGGCTGCCGGAGGAAACCATCCAGGCAATTGCCGATTACAAGGTCGCGATCAAAGGCCCCCTGACCACACCCGTCGGCGGCGGCATCAGAAGCCTGAACGTGACGCTGCGCCAGCGGCTTGATCTCTACGCGTGCGTGCGCCCCGTGCGCTATTTCTCCGGCGTGCCTGCCCCGCTGCGCCATCCGGAGGAGGTTGACGTCGTCATCTTCCGCGAGAACACCGAAGACGTCTACGCCGGCATCGAGTTCAAGGCCGGCAGCCCGGAAGCAGTGAAACTGGAGCGATTCCTGATTGACGAACTCGGCTGCGAACTGCGCCCCGGCAGCGGACTGGGCGTGAAGCCCATGAGCGAGGAAGGCTCAAAGCGCCTCGTGCGCATGGCCATCAAATACGCGATATCCCATAACCGCAAGAGCGTCACCCTGATGCACAAGGGGAACATCATGAAGTTCACCGAAGGCGCCTTCCGACAGTGGGGCTACGAGCTGGCCAAGTCCGAATTCCCCGACCGGACCATTGCCTGGAGCGACGCCCCGGACGGGAAGGCCCCCGAAGGCAAAATCATGATCAAGGACGAGATCGCCGATATCATGTTCCAGAAGCTGCTCCTCAGGCCGACGGAATACGACGTCATCGCCACTCCGAACCTGAACGGGGATTACGTGTCGGACGCCGTCGCTGCGCAAGTCGGCGGGGTCGGCGTGGCCCCCGGGGCCAATATCGGCGACAGCGCCGCCCTGTTCGAGGCGACACATGGAACCGCCCCGAAATACTCGAATCTTGACAAGGTCAACCCCGGCTCCGTGATGTTGTCCGGCGTGATGATGCTGGAGCACATGGGCTGGCAGGAGGCGGCGGACCTGATAGTCGAGGCCTTCGCGAAGACGATACGGCAGAAGACCGTCACATACGATCTGGCGCGTCAGATGGAGGGCGCGAAGGAACTGAAGTGCTCGGAGTTTGCGACGGCCGTCATAGGGAATATGTAGACGCCCGCCCCGGAAAGAAACCCGCCTCAGCGCCCCCCGACAAGGCGGGCGATTCCATACAAGACGTTCAGGACGATGGCAACGATGCCCACTACAAGGGCCAGGATTGTCAACTGGCGGTATATCTTCGGCGATCTGTCGTAATCGCTCCTGTTCGAGCGCAATCCGATGGATGCGATCAGTACAGCCAGAAGCGGGCAGCAGAATACGCTCAGGCATGATCCGAGGGTATAGACAATTACCGATGCAGGCGCGTTTGGCGATTTCGCATCGGAGTATGGGGAACTTCCGCCGGAGCCGCCGATCCGCGCCCCGCATGACGGGCAGGCATCAATAAAATCCCCAATCAGACCGCATGACGGGCACCGGCTTTCACGCGGGCCGGGCTGAAGGTCGCCAGTTGACGGACTGGAATCAGCCGATTGTGGGGCGGCAATGTTCTGTAGATTGCCGGAGTCGCCGGCGTTTTCTGCTGATTCGAACCCGTCAGCGCCGGTTTCCTGCGCAATAACAGGTTCGCCGCCGGCGGATGTGATTTTGTGAAGGCTGTTGCAGGCCGGGCATTTGACGATGAGGCCGATCTTGCTCTCGGACACACCGAGAACCTTCCCGCAACGGCAGTGTATCTCAATCAAGAAAGACCTTCCTCGTCATGCGTCGCGCGCGTCAGTCCGATGCTACGGAGTTCCCGGGGCAGGAGTTGGAGCAGGCGCCGGCGCGGGGGCCGGAGCGGGAGGCTGATCGCTTTTCTTCTCTCCCGTCGCGTCGGTCTTTTTCTCCCCCGGTTTATCGCCCGCTGCAGGCTCAGCCGGAGTCGTCCCGCCCTCTTTGGGCTCACCCCCGAGTTCCTCGGTCGGTTTCTTCTCGCCTTCCGGACCCGGCTCGTAGGTTGACAGCTTCGTTACGACCCCCTTGGCCTTTTCATAGATGCTCTTGCCGAATGCCTCCGCCTTGTCCCTGTTGAGCGCTACGAAAGCGATGACGCCGCCGATAGCGCATAAGAATATCATGAGAATAATGAACTTGACGGGGGAACGCTTTTTCTTCGGCTTGCTCGCCCCGCCGCCAGCAGATTTCTTCTGAGCGCCCGCGCCGCCCTCATTGTAGTCGGTATGGTATTCGCAGCCATATACGGCGCAACCGCCCTTCTCCTTCCAGCATTTCATATGATAGACTCTTTGACATCCGGGGCAGACTTGGCTTTCGTCGTCATCGCCCACGACCTGGCCGCAAATGAAGCACCACTGTTTGGTGATTCTGCCGCCGGCGGCGAATTTTTTATATGGTTCTGAGGCTGACGCCGGGGGCTGCCCGCCGCCGGACGGCGGAGCCGATTGTGGACGCCGCGCCTGCGCAGGCGGCGCGCTGTAGGATGGCGGCGGAGGCGGCGCGTTTCGCTGCGGCCTTTCCGGTGACGCCTCGGCCACCGGCGCGGCTTGCGCCCCGCCGGGCGACTGCTGAACCGCTCCGCAGTTCGGACACCTCACGCTCTTGCCGGCGTCTGAGTCCCTAACGGCCAGAGTTTTCCCGCACGTGCAACGAAACTGTATCATTGCCGGTCCTTCCTTCCAGGGCGGTTCCAGCAAAATCCCATCATGTTGTCCCTGACTCGCCCGAACCCCATCCTTCGTCTAGCGTATCTTTTACAGCAACCATGCCCTTGTTTCCAGCAAAATGGAAGCGGGGGAGGCGCTTTTCATTATTGCTTCGCCTTCGCCGGCGGTTGCCTGCCGTCCGGTGGGGTGAGTTGCTTTCTCATCTCCTCGATCGCTGGCTCGTGTTTCTTGTCAACGTCTCCGGCCAGTGTCAGGAGCAGCGCGGCGCGCCTCAGCTCATCAACAGAAGCATCCCGGCTACTGCTGATTGTCATCGCTTCCCCGGCGCATCCGGACTCAAGTATGCGCTGATATGCCTCATTATATCTAACCGCCGCGGCAGCCAGATCCTTCAGGCAGAGGAGCGATTCCAGGCAAAGCTCAACCGAGCGGAGATTGCGCTCATCGTCGGGTGGGAGCGCGTCCTTGAAGGTTCGCATACCCTGTTCGCAGGCAACCAGGTCGCCCTGAAGGCGCCGGATTCTTTCAGTGTCGCTCAGGGACTCCTGAAGCGTTTTGCGCTGTGAGACGAATGAGAAGAGCTGACACCCCTTCAGGCTGGACTCCGCCATGCGCGCAGTTCGGCTCAATTCCCCCCATTTCATCTCCGTATCGGAAGTCAGGCGTTTCAATTCCGCGCATCGCTCCTCGGCGGCCTCCATGCTCCCCGTTCTGAACTTTTCCAGGCCGACTGCCGCCAGGGATTCTTTGGACATGATGGCTTCAAGCTCCTGCTGTCCGAGTTCATGCGCTTTGCGGACGCCCGCCATGTATCCCAGGCCGGCGGTCGCCGCCAGGGACAGGAAGCCGAGAAGGACAAGCAGCGCGAGCCTTGTTTTTTCACTCATTCCCTGCGGCGGAGCGGCCAGCGTCGTCTCACCGCTCATATGTCGGCTCCTTCCCGCCCGCAATGCGCAGCCCTATGTCCTGTGCCGGAGAGCCACGCGGGTTAATTCGGCCGCCGACGATGGGTTTGGAAGCTCTTTCAAGGCTGCTCGTACGGCTCTTTCGGCTTGTTCCCTGGTATCCTGCAGGGAGATAAGCGCCATCACGACGTCAACGGCTATCTGCCTGACGCCCTCGTCTCCGCCGCTTTCAGAATCCGTAATCTCCCCTTCAAGAGCCGGTTTCAACTCCAGGATGAGGCGTTGCGCCGTCTTTTTCCCGACGCCTTTGACCTGCTGAAGCGCCGATACGTCTTCAGTTACGATGTATTTTCGCAATAATGCGGCGCTGCAACCGGAGAGCATGCCTACGGCAAGGGCCGGGCCGATTCGATTGACGCCCAGCAGAAGCCTGAACATATCCCTCTCCTGCTTGGTCATAAAGCCGTAGAGCCGTATCGCGTCCTCGGATACCTGAACGTGGGTGAGAAGCGTGACCTCTCCGGAGGCGGGCAATTTTTCGAAACTCGAAAGCGGAACAGTTAGCTCATATCCGACGCCGTTGACGTCCAGCGCGACAGCCGGCATCTCCCGCTTTACGAGTTTTCCTCTCAGAAAATCGAACATGGCGTGTCTCAACACCCGCGATTGCCCGGCGTTGCGCCGTCCCTGGCGCAGTCATGCTTCAAGCCGGAGGCGTCAGCTTTCCTGCGCCAGGGCAAGACCGAACTGCGCCAGCTTGCGCTTAATCTCGTTTATCGAGGTCTGGCCGAAGTTACGAACTTCAAGGAGATCGCTTTCCTTGAACTTGACCAGGTCGCCCAGGCGCTGGATCGCCATTGTTTCCATGCACCTGCGGCTTCGTCCGGAGAGATTAAGGTCTGATACCGGCCTGTTCAGTACCTCCTGGTCGGCCATTTCAAGCTGTTTGCGCTTGCTTTCCTGGCGCTCTTCCTGCTCCGATGGCTGTCCCAGCGTCAGATGTCTGCTTTCCAGCATCTGGCGGATTTCATTCAGGGATGTTTCGCCGAAGTTCTTGTAGGAGAGCAGTTGCGCCTCGGTCACCCGGGTAAGATCGCCCAGCGTGCGGATGTTCATCCGCTCAAGGCAATTCCTGCTGCGCACGGAAAGCTCGAACTCGGATATCGGGGTCTGGAGCATGGTTGCTTCTTCGATGCGTTTGCGGGTTTCATGCTCGTCAATGTGCATCGTCAGGCTGGCCATGGTGTCCTTCAGGAAGGACTTGGCCCGCGCATGCGCGGGATTCACCTTCAGCACCTGCCTGTAGCACTTGTCCGCCTCCTCGAATCTGCCGTGATCCTCATACAGTATGCCAAGATTGACCAGCGCATTCATGTACGTCGGCTGAAGGGCTGCAAGCCTTTCGTAAAGCTCAATCGCCTTCTGATCCTCGCCGTTCATGTCAAGGTTCTGGGCAAGGCGGAAAAGCGCTCCGGGATGATCCGGTTTCTTCTGGAGCACCGCTTCGTAACCGGCAATCGCGTCGGCGTAATCGCCGGCAATTTCCTTTGCCCTGGCGTTCAGGTAAGCGACGTCGGCAGAATCGGTTTTCGACTTCTTTAGAATAGAAATTGTTTTGTCCGCCCCCGATGCGTCGCCGGACATCATCTGCGCCTCGGCAAGCAGGGCCAGTGTCATGGCGTCGTCATCGCCGCGCAGCGATTTGGCAAGCATGGCGGCCGCCTCGGAATAGGCCGCCCGCATTAACGCGGCGTAGCCCAGCCAGAATGCGCATTCGCGGCGCTGCCGGGTTTCCTCCATGTGGGGGACCATGTCCTCATGCTGCCCCATCACGCACAGGCATATTCCGAGCCTTATCTGGAGGCTGCGCCTGGCCTCGTCATCCCGGGCCGAGGAAACCGCCTCCCTGAGTTCCTGTGCCTTCGTGTGAAGCTTGCGATACGCCTTGGGATCGGCGCATACAGCCAGTTTTGCGGCGTAGACCTGATCCCGGCTCAATTCTTCATCCGCCAGGAAACGCTCAATGTTTTCCGGAGACGCGGCAATCTCGTGCATCCTGTTGTTCCTCAAAATCGGGACGCTCAATCAAAGAGGGGCATCGGATATGCGGGTCCAATGATTCACCACCGACCTCTCGAGCGAAGCGACAATATAGTCTGCGCCTTTACGCCTGTCAAGCCGACCGTCATGCGCATTCTTCCCTTATCGCTTTATCCATGATGAATTCTTCGCTTGCCCGGGTTACAATTCCTGATGTCCGGACGTCATCCTGCTGAAACGGACCGGGCATGACGAACAGGGACGGCTAATGAACCTTCAGGAACGGGAGGCCGCATGAGCGCGAAAAAAAAGTCGGCGAAGATCGGGATCGGGATTAATCTGGAATTCGTCCGCCACGAGGACAAACCGTTCGAATGGGGCGTGCAGAAGGCGGCGGAACTCGGATACGAATACGTCGAGCCGATGCTGCATTGGGGGAGGGAACTGCTGAGCGAGGCCGGCTACTTCCACAGCGTTTCGATGCTGGACGATCCTTACCGGGTCAAGAGGGCCTGCGAAAAGGCCGGCGTGAAGCTCTCAGGCTTTTCGGCGCATACGCCGTTGTGCAAGCCGGAGATAAGCGTCGAGTATCTGAAGCAGGCCGTCCGATTCGCGGCCGAGTGCGGCGCGCCGGTCATCAATACCGACGAGGGGCCGAAACCGATCTGGACCACGAAGGAAGAGGACCACGTCCTGATGCGCTACACGCTGATGGAGGCCGCGAAGCTGGCCGAGCCGCGCGGCATCCTGATCGGCATTGAACCGCATCAGCAGTATTCGAAGACCCCCGATGGGCTGGACCGGATACAGGGGTTGGTTGATTCGTCCGCAATCGGAATCAACTTCGACACAGGGAACAGCTACCTGGGCGGGGAAGACCCGATTAAGTGGCTTGAGCGGGTTCGTGGTCGTCTTGTGCATCTGCACGCAAAGGATATTTCAACAGGCCAGTCAAAGGCCGAGCGCGGAAAGGTCACCGGAACGCCGGTGGGTTGCGCATGCGGGGACGGCGTGATTGACTGGGCGGCGATGATTGCGGTCTGCCGCAAGGCCCCGCGGGACATCGTTTTCAGCGTCGAATGCGGCACGGTGGAGCAGGCGGAAAAGAGCATCCGGCATTTAAAGAATTTGCTCTGATCCGGTTTTGGCGAGCAGACCGATCAGATGAGTGATGCGATATGCGCGAAGACTTGATGAACACAAAGGACGCGATTGACAACCAACTGATACGGGTTGTTGCTCAATGGACGGCGCAACAGGTTAGGCTCGGTTTTCGCGATTGAACTTGTCAAAATGATACGCTAATCTATGGGGGCTGGCGGACTGCAGATGTGATGGTCCTGGTGTAAAATCAGTGGGAAACACGGACGGCAAGGCCCGGCCTGGCGATTGAGCCTTGCGCGAACGGGGGAAGGACATGCAGCCTCGCGAAACGGGGAGCATACGAGTTCTGCTCATAGGAGAGGATTCGTCCGTGGCGGCTCCGCTCATGGAGGCCATCAATCTTGCTGAAATACGCGCCAGTATCGAGACGCGGCGAAATGCCACGGACGCGCTTGCGTCCATCAACGCGGATAAATATGACGTCGTCCTGCTGGATGTGACCGACGAAAAGGTCTCCGGCGACATCTCGGCGGCGATGATGAAGGGGCGCATTCCATGTCCCGTCGTGGCGCTGGTTCGCAACGATACCGATTCCTCAGCGTATGTGTCTCCCAAGTCCGGATTCTCGGACTGCGTTGCAAAGAATGAGCGCGGGTATCGCCGCCTGGCCAGACACCTTGACCACATTATCAACGTCTCCAAGCTGCGGCAGGCCAGGGAGGAGTTGCTTGAGTCAACGACTCGTTATCGCAGCCTATTTGATCAGATATTGGACGCGGTGGCGGTATTCGGATTTCCCGACGGGCGGCTGATTCTTTGGAACAAGCGTTTCCCGCGATTCAGCGGTTACGTTCAGTCCGACCTGGCCGGCAGAAATCTGCGGGATTTCTTTCCGAAGGAGAACCTGGCCGACGTGTGGGCCTATCTCCACAGGCGGGCGGCGGAGGACGCGGTGGAGGGCAGTTGCCAGGCCCCCTGGAAATCCCCGGACGGGGAGCAGCGATGGGTTGACATCTATGCCTCGCCATACGGGATTGACGGCGAGCTTAAAGGCGTGCAGGTGGTACTGCGGGATATTACCGACATACGGCGTTCGGGGGACGTGCTACAGGAGAGCCAGAGGCTCCTATCCGGTCTTCTCTACCAGAGTCCCGTCAGCACGCTGGTTCTGGATAAGGCAGGTTGCGGTGTGATGTGCAATGACGCATGCAGGCGCCTTTTCTCCCTGCCGCGGGAGATTCCGCCTACAAAATATAACATCAGAGAAGATAAGCAGTTGGCGGCGAAGGGATTCGCTGAGATCGTTGATCGCGTCTTCAAAAAGGGGGAGAACGCCGAATTCACGACCGACTATGACATCCGGCACATGGGCGAGCCGGCGCAGGAGGAAAGGGACGACAGATATCTGCGCTTCTACCTTTTCCCAATCCGGAACGATGACGGCGCGATGGTCAATGTCGTGGTTCAGCATGACGATGTCACGGAACGGCGCAAGGCCGAGAACGAGAGGGAGAAGCTTCAGACGCAACTCCTGCACGCGCAGAAGATGGAGGCGATCGGCAACCTGGCGGGTGGGATAGCGCACGACTTCAACAACCTGCTGTCGGCGGTGCTGGGCGCGGCATCCCTGTTGAAGATAGGCGTTCGCAAGAATCTACCCTATTATTCCGAGGTGGAAACTATCGAGGCGGCAGCCACGCAGGCGGCCGAACTGACCCGAAGACTGCTCAGCTTCGCCAAGGGCGAGCAGATGCAGGTCGCCGCGCTGAATCTGAACGAGGTTGTTGACAGGGCCGCGCAACTTGCATCCCATTCGATGAGTTCCGATATCCGAGTGGAGATTGATCTGGAGCCGGGCATATGGACGGTCAAGGGAGACGCGGATCAGATTGAGCAATGCCTTGTCAATCTCTGCATGAACGCGCGCGACGCGATGGCGCAGGGCGGCGTTCTGACGATCTCCACGCGCAATCTCAAGTGCGATGACTCAATACGCGGGGAGATACCGGAACTGAAGCGCGATTACTACGCCATCCTGACCGTCAGGGATACCGGGAAGGGAATGGACGAGAACACGAAGAGGCACATTTTCGAGCCGTTCTACACCACGAAACCGCCGGGGAAGGGGACCGGCCTGGGCCTCAGCATGATATACACAATAATGACCCGGCATGACGGACACATAGGCGTGGAGAGCAGTCCCGGCAATGGAGCGACATTCGAACTGTTCTTGCCGGCGACGCCGGAGAGCGCGCTGCTGACGCCGCCGAAACCCGTCACTGCCATTCCAAGCGGAACCGAGACGATACTGGTGGTTGACGACGAGGATCGCGTGCGGGACACCATTCGCCGGATGCTTGAGAAACTGGGCTACACCGTTCTTGCCGCCCAGAGCATCGAAAGCGCAATGGACGCCTATCGCTCTGAATCCGAAAAGGTGAAACTGATAATCCTGGACATGCAGATGCCAGGCGGCGGGGCGGCGAAGGCGTTTGGGGAGTTCCGCGGCATAAATCCTTCCGCGCCTGTTCTGCTGACATCGGGCTACACGGTTGACAAGGCGGCCCGGGACATGGTGGCTCAGGGGGCGCTGGGTTTCCTTCAAAAGCCATTCCAGCTTCTCATCCTGGCGGAAAAGGTCAGAAACGCGCTGGACGGGAATCCACCGGGACTCGACTCTTAGTTGCGGCGCAGGCGCCACCCCTGCCTGCGAGCTTTAGCCTGGGCGGGCGCGTTACAACAAATGCGCATTTGACTGCCGCATTTATTCGCGAGGAGTCATACCGTTGAGACAAGCCATCATCTTTTTTGTTTGCGTCGTGTTGTTGATTGGCGCGGTTTCATGCAGGAGGGCTGGCGTCACGGGGCAGGGGGGGGGAGAGGTTGTGGTCTACACTGCGCTGGACGACGTTTTCAGCCGTCCGATCCTTGACGCATTCCAGAAGAAGACTGGGATTATCGCCCGGCCGGTTTTTGACACCGAGGCGGCCAAGACCGCCGGGCTGGCGGCGCGAATTGTGGCGGAGAAGGATTCGCCGCGCTGCGACGTCTTCTGGAGCAATGAGGCCATGCACTCCGTCAGGCTCAAGGCGTTCGGGTTGACGCGGCCATATGATTCCCCGACGGCCTCGGACATTCCCGAAGTGTTCCGCGATTCTGAGAGGCATTGGACGGGCTTTGCCGCGCGCGCCCGCGTCATCGTCTTCAATACGCAGAAGGCGCAGAGGGCCGAAATCCCGGCGGACATCCGGAAGCTTGCTGAGCCGCAATGGCGGGGCAGGTTGGCTATCGCTGTTCCGTTGTTCGGCACGACGTCCAGCCAGTGCTGCGCGCTGGCGCATGATTGGGGAGAGGAGGAGTTGAAGAAATTCCTGCTCGCTCTGAAGGCCAATGATACGGTCTTCGCCACCGGCAACGGACACGCCTGCCGGCTGACGGCTGCCGGGGATGTCGCCCTGTGCCTGACAGATACGGACGATTACCTCGTCGAAAAGGCGAAGGGCGCGCCGATTGAGGTATTCCTGCCTTTGACGGCAGGAGCTGAGACGATGGTGATACCGAACACCGTCTGCGTGATCAAAGGCGCTCCGCATCCGGCGCAGGCCGAGAAACTTGTTGATTATCTTATCAGCGCCGAGGTCGAGCGGGCGTTGGCATTGTGTCCGTCAGGGCAGATTCCGGTCAGGTCGGGGATTGATAGCAGCGAGATGCCTTTCAGTCTTTCAAGGCTGGGGAAGTGGACTCATCCGGACTGGAACAAGGCAGCCGCTCAATATGAGTGGTTCACGCCGTGGGCGCGGGAGAATCTTCTTGCGAGGTGATTATATCGGCGGGCGGGCGATTTGCGCCGATGCGGACGATCTCATGTCCGCACTTTCCTGCTACGGGACGATGACGGGAGCCTTTTCCGTGATAAGACCGCCGAGAGGACCGGCGTCAACGCTTGCCTCGACCTGATAATTTCCGCTGGATGCCACTCGCACGGAGCAGCTAGGGCCGCTTCAACTGAACCCGAAGCCGTCAAGCCGCTTGCGGATTTTTCCGACGGTCTTGCCGTCGGCGTCAATGACTTTTACTTCCGCCTCAAGGCTCTTGCCGTCCTTGCGTATGTCGGAGAGGGACAGTTCCCCCAGGACGGCGGCGAGCGCTATCCCGATTGATCTTCCCTGCGCCGCTTTGGGCTGAAGGGATATTGCGACCTTGTCAAGGCCTGTAACGTCAATCCGCGGGGCTGATTTTGGGTCTTTGCCATAGGTGACATTATTATTCGCCAAGAACGTCCAGACGGAGCCGTCTTCAGCCTTGACTTCGGCAGATATCCGGACGTTGGCGCTCGAACCGCCGAGGTAGGGGATGATATCCGCATTGATGGATTTGATCGGGCCGGGAAGATTATCTTCAGCGGCGACAAGCTTGATTGTGGGGAACTGGAGGTAACGCTCGCCCTGCACGTATCCGACCGGAGTGGCTTCTTTCAGGCCTTCGATGCTATCAGCGGTTCTGGCCTGTTTGTCCTCAATCTTGACGTAGACGGTTCTAGCCGGCGCGACGAGCTTGAGGTAACGCTCGCTGCCGCTCATTGAAAAGAAGATGACAACGGCAATGACTACAACGATCAGGATCAGGCCGAATTCGCTTCCGCCGCGTGTTCCGGATGTTTTTTGAAAAGCCATTTTCCCGCTGAACATTTTCGTAATGTCTGTCTGTCCGTAGTTGAATCGTCGCAGAAGGCCGAAGCAGATTGCCTCATATTGCATGACTTAAAATACCTTTCCGCGTCGTAATAGTCAAATGCATGTTGTCATCGGGAAGGCTGTTTGAAGTGCAATGAAATGGGGGAAAGGATAAACTATGAATATGTCCGGCGGCGAACAGATTTGTCGGTTTAATGGGAGGTGGCTCAAGTGACTGAGCGAATATGCATCAATGCGCGATTTCGCGCAGGATTCACCGCGCTGATTCCCATTCTGTTTTTATCAATGGTCAAATGTTCTTTCCCGGCATGGGCAGGGCCGGCGGATGAGGCTGGGGGGATAGTCGCTGAATCCGGCGTCAAGGGCGGGTTTATTGTCCATCTGGGTTGCGGCGATGGAACGCTAACTGCCGCGCTGCGGGTTAATAAGCGTTTCCTGGTTCAGGGCCTTGATGCCGACCATGTGAATGTTGATCGCGCCAGGAAACGCCTTCTCTCGCTGGGCGTCTGCGGACCGGTCTCGGTTGACAGGTTGGCCGGGGAGCGCCTCCCTTACGTCAATAACATGGTCAACCTGCTTGTGGCCGAGAGTCTGGGCGGGGTGACGATGGACGAGGCGATGCGCGTTCTTGTTCCGGATGGGGTGGCAATGATCCGGAATGGGGGAAAGTGGGCGAAGACCGTGAAGCCGCGCCCGCCGGAGATTGACGAGTGGACGCATTATCTGCATGACGCGGACGGGAATCCCGTGGCCCGCGATTCAGTCGTCGGCCCGCCGTCAAAGCTGCAATGGGTGGGCAGCCCGCGATGGTCGCGTCATCACGACCGCATGGCCAGCATGAGCGCGCTGGTTTCCGCGCAAGGGCGTGTATTCTACATCATGGATGAGGGTTCGCGCGCGTCCGTCATCTTGCCGTCAAAATGGAAGCTGGAGGCGAGGGACGCCTTCAATGGAACGCCATTATGGACGCGCGATATTCCGGAGTGGTATTTCCAACTCTGGCCGCTGAAGAGTGGGCCGACGCAACTGACAAGGCGTCTTGTCGCGGTCGGGGACAGGGTGTATGCGACGCTCGGACTTCGCGCTCCGACGGAAATCCTTGACGCGGCGACGGGCGAAACGATCAGGACCGTAGAGAACACCCTGGGAACCGAGGAAATCATCTGCTCTCAAGGGACGCTTTTCCTGCTTGTCTGCCCGGAGCCGATACCGGATGAGCCTTTTCAGCCTGATCGCTCTGAGACCTGGAAGGATACGCAGCGAGCCGGAAAAGGCTGGCTTTGGGACGAGAAACCGCGGCGGATAATGGCGGTGAGCGCCGAGTCCGGAGAGCCGATTTGGTCGCATACGTCGAGCGTAGCTCCGATGACGCTTTGCGCGGACGAGTTGCGGGTATATTTCCATGACGGGGACCGTGTCCGCGCGCTTGATCGGCAATCTGGAAAGCAGATATGGGAGTCCGAGCCGGTCAGCAGAAGGGGAACCATTGCTCGGAGTTTCGGGCCGAACCTGATTACCTACAAAGGCGTCCTGGTCTTCACGGGTGGAGACCGTAAGATGACGGCTCTGAAGGCGGATACGGGGGCGAAATTATGGACCGCAGACCATCCGCACTCCGGCCACGCTTCCCAGGAAGACCTTATGATCATCAACGGGCTTGTCTGGTCCGGGGACATTGCGAATGGGAAGAACACGGGCGTTTTCAAGGGATTGGACCTGGCGACCGGGGAGGTGAAAAAGAGCTTCGCTCCCGATGTTGACGCCTATTGGTTCCACCATCGCTGTTATCGCAGCAAGGCGACTGAGAAGTATCTGCTGCCTTCGCGCACCGGCATCGAGTTCGTTGATTACGCGAATGAAAGCTGGAATACGAACCACTGGGTGCGCGGGGGGTGCGTCTACGGGATCATGCCATGCAACGGGCTGGTCTACGCGCCGCCGCACAGTTGCGCCTGTTACCTGGAGGCCAAGCTCTTCGGTTTCAACGCGCTGGCGTCGGAATCCGCAGAAGATGCGCGACTCGTGATGAAATCTGCGGCGGAGCGTCTGGAAAAAGGCCCAGCTTACAATGATCCGAAAACAGAGATTACACCGCCTTATGATCCCGTCCGGACATGGCCGAACTATCGCCACGATCCGGGGCGCAGCGGTTTCACGGCAGCATCCATTCCGGCTCAACTTTCACCACATTGGGAAGCGAAGTTGGGAGGTATATTGTCAGGTGTTGTCATTGCCGAAGGCAAAATTTTCGTAGCATCGAAGGACTCGCATGCGCTTTACGCCATTGACGCGGAAACCGGCGGGATTGTCTGGAGTTTTGTCGCCGGGGGGAGAATTGATTCTCCGCCCGCGCTTTATCGGGGCAGGGCGATCTTCGGTTCGGCGGACGGCTGGGTCTACTGCCTTCGCGTTTCGGATGGCGCGATGGTCTGGCGTTTCAGCGCGGCGCCATGCGAGCGGCGTCTTGTGGCGTATGAGCAGGTTGAGTCCGTGTGGCCGGTAAGCGGGAGCGTCCTGATTCAGAGTGATCCGAATGCGGGACGCGACGTTCTCTACTGCGTCGCCGGACGTTCCATGTTTCTGGACGGGGGTCTGCGCATGATCCGGCTCGATCCGGTTTCGGGCGAGTTGCTGTCCGAACACGTCTACGATGAGCGCGATCAGGAAACCGGCAAGAACCTTCAGTCCAGAGTGGACGTTCTCAATATGCCGACGGCGCTTCCCGACGTCTTGTCAAGCGACGGAAAGTTCGTCTACATGCGTTCGCAGCGTTTCCATCTTTCCGGAGAGCGCGTGGCGGAAGACCTGGTCATGAAGGAGCCTGTGGCCCGCGCTTCGGATCAGGCCGGTGAAGATCGCCACCTGTTTTGTCCCATCGGGTTCCTGGACGATTCGTGGTTTCACAGGTCGTACTGGCTGTACGGCAGACGTTATTCACAGGGATGCAACTGGTGGGCCAACGCCGGGCGATATACACCCGCGGGGTGGATACTTGCTTACGATGAAAAGTCCGTCTACGGTTACGGACGCAAGCCGCAGTATTTCCAGTGGACCGTGCCTCTGGCCTGCCATATGTTCGGCGCCGATAACGCGCCGCAGATGGAGGGCGGACCGTCTGCCGCAGCGTCTGAGATCGCGGTTGCCAAGAGCGACAGTCTCAATCCCGCAGACAAACCATTGACGGTTGAGGCATGGATAAACGCGAATGGGCCGGACGGCGTGATCATCGCGCGTGGGGGCGTATCGCACGGTTACTGCCTGATGCTGAAGAAGGGAAAGCCGGAATTTCTTGTCCGAATTGCCGGTTCGCTTATGACCGTAAAGTCTGATAAGGAGGTTACTGGACGCTGGGCGCATGTTGCCGGGGAGTTGACGGCGGATGGGAAGCTCAAGGTTTTCGTGGATGGGAAAACGGACGGGATCGCCGAGTCACATGGGATGATCATGGCCGATCCTGCCGATTCGATGGAGATCGGATGGGAAAAGGGAAGTCTTGTCGGTGAATATGCCGAAGCCCCGCGATTCATCGGGATCATTGATGAGATTCGGGTCTATCACCGGACATTGCCTGAAGACGAATTGGCGAAACACGCGACGGGAAAGCCTGAAACCTTGAACAGGGACGGTCTTGCGCTTTATTTTTCTTTCGACGCTGGAGACGCAAGGGATGAGTCAGGCAACGGCAATCACGGCGGTTGCGGAGCGAAGGCCACAGAGGGCAAATTCGGCGGCGGGATGGAATTCGACGGCGGGAAGGCGTCCGGATCGGCGGGCATTCCGGGAATCGCAAAGGCGTTCAGGCCACGATGGTCGTTGGACTTTCCCATACACGTCAGGGCGATGGTTATGGCGGGTGACAGGTTGTTCGTCGCCGGGCCGCCAAGCACGCTCGACGAGGAAGCAGCCTACCGGGCCTGCCATGATCCGGCAACCATGAAGGAACTCGTGAAGCAGGACGATGCTTTCAGCGGACTTCGCGGGGGGATGCTGATTGTCCTGTCAAAGAAGGACGGGACAGAATGCGCCCGTTATAAGCTTGATTCTCCGCCGGCGTGGGACAGCATGGCGGCAGTCGAGAACAGGATATGTTTCACGACGATGGACGGAAGGGTGGTGTGCATGGGGGGGAGGCAATAACATTAGTGGATGTCTGGATTGTCGTACCGTGATACCGTTGCTATCAACTCTTATATCCCTTCGGATGTTTGCTGTGCCAATCGTACGCCGTTTTGACTATGGTTTCCAGTTCGGGGTACTTGGGTTTCCAGCCCAGGATTTCGTTTGCGCGACTGCTGTCGCCGATAAGCAGGGGGGGATCGCCTTCCCTTCGCGGACCATATTCAAAATCCACCTTCGCGCCTGAAATACTCTCGACGCATCTGATCACTTCCAGATTGGAATATCCGTTGCCGTTGCCCAGGTGGAAGGCGTCGCCGCTGCCGGGCGACATGCGCTCCATCGCCAGCCTGTGCGCTTCGGCGAGGTCCATGACGTGGATGTAGTCCCTTACGCAGGTCCCATCCGGTGTGGGGTAGTCGTTGCCGAAAATAGTCAGGCTCTTGCGGCGTCCGAGGGCCTTGAAGATCACGCATGGGATCAGGTGGCCTTCCTGGGGATGCTCCTCGCCCAGTTCGCCTTCCGGGTCGGCGCCGGCGGCGTTGAAGTAGCGCAGTATCGAGTAACTCAATCCGTATGCCTGCCGGAAGTGTTCCAGCATGATCTCAACGTCCAGCTTGGTCCATCCGTAGGGATTAACGGGCCACTGGCGCTGCCCCTCGTCAATCGGGATCCTCTCCGGGACGCCGAAAGTCGCGCATGTCGAGGAGAAGATGAAGCGGCTGACGCCGGCCTTCCGCATCTCATCCAGCAGGTAGAATGTCCCGACAACGTTGTTTTCGTAGTATTTCGCCGGTTCCTTGACTGATTCGCCGATGGCGCAGAAGGCCGCGAAGTGGAAGACCGCGTCGTAAGGGCCTGTTGCGAGCGCCCTGCGGCAGTCCTCGCGGATGCGCAAGTCTGCCTGTACAAGGGAGACGCCCTTTATTGACTCAGCGTGGCCCGTGCTGAAATTGTCCATTACGGTCGCGTCGTAGCCGTTGCGGCGCATGTATTTGACGCAGTGGGAGCCGATGTAGCCGGCGCCTCCCACCATGAGTATTTTCTTGTTTTTCACGGTAGACAGGATTCCACAGGGACGGGGAAAGAGGGACGGACGAAACGCGGCCTATGTTGCCATAACGCGGGTTTGGAATGCAAGGAATTTGAGGGGAACCTTGTGATCCTTCAACGACTTGCGAAGGAAGGTTGACGCGACGGCTGCGCGATTGAAAAACGTGGCGCGGTATACGCGCCTTCACCGGAGGATTCCTGCCACCGTTGACTGACCTGTTCCCACTGCGCCACGCCGCGCCGAAAAACCCGTTGACAATGCCAGGACTCGTATGTACCTTTTTTGCAGCGGTTTGCCGCTTCCACGGAGGCGACAGTCGCCCCGCAGCGCGCCCTTAACGGATTGTCCAGAAAGGGATCGGATTCTCGCTACGGGCAAGGGCATTGGCGCCTCACGGGCGTCCAGATTGAGGGTAAACGAACCATGGCAGACAAGAGCGTCGGCACGCAGTCGCTGGCAATCGCCGGGCCGGAGAAGAAGCATGAAGGCAAGAAGTTCCGCATCGCGTTCATCGGTTGTGGCGGCATTTGCCAGACCCACATGGCCGCGTTTCGGAAGATGTCGGACGTGGAGGTTGTAGCCGGAGTAGACATCGTCCCGGACAGACTTAAGCATTTCGAGAAGGCTTGGGGCATTTCCGCCGTCTATAAAGACTGGAAGAAAATGCTGAAGGAAATCAAGCCCGACGGAGTCAGCGTGTGCACGCCCAATGGCGTTCACTGCGATCCGACGGTGGACGCGCTGAACAGCGGCGCCCACGTAATCTGCGAGAAGCCGATGGCCATGAATCCAGCCCAATGCGAGAAGATGATCGCCGCGGCGAAGAAGAACAAGAAGAAGCTGGCCGTCGGGTTCCAGTACCGCTATCACCCGAATTCCATGTATCTGAAGCGCGCCCGCGACAACGGCGCATTCGGCGACATCATGTTCGTGAAGTGCCTGGCGCTGCGCCGCCGGGGCATCCCGAACTGGGGAGTGTTCGGCGAGAAGGACAAGCAAGGCGGCGGCCCCATGATTGACATCGGCGTGCATTGCATCGAAATGGCCCACGATTTCATGGGCGCTCCGAAGCCCGTAGCCGCGTCCGGAAACATCTGGACCTACATGGGCAACAAGCCGTCGAAGGTCGTCAGCCCGTGGCCGGGTTGGAATTACAAGACCTACACGGTGGAAGACCTGGCCATCGGCCAGATCCGTTTTGACAACGGCGCGATCCTCCAGATCGAGGCCAGTTTCGTGGCTCACATTGACCATGATTACTGGGGCTTCAGTTTCATGGGCGCCAAGGGCGGCGGGCAGTGGGACCCCCCCGGAATCTTCACCGATCAGAACGACACAATGGTCAACATCACCCCCACCTACCTGGGAAGCTCGGCGGACTTCGATTCGCTGTTCAACATCAAGTTGCGCAACTGGGTGGACGCCTGCACGAAGGGCACGCCGCTGTGCGCTCCAGGAGAGGCCGGACTGAACGTTCAGAAGATGCTCGACGGAGTATATCGCTCCGCCGACGCAGGCAAGGAAGTCGTGATCAAGTAGTTGCATCCCCCACCGGGACATACAGAGGTTTGCAAATCGAGCCGGCAACCTTCACCAGTTGCCGGCTCGTTTCATTGCGGAATAGGGAACGTTCGGATATGCCGGGATGTTATTTATTCGAGTTGTTAGGTGTGCTAAACCGAAAGACTGAAGGTCTGAGGATTTGCACACGCGGCTGTTGATTCATGCGCTCGAACACCGAATGCGCGGGCCGACTGAATAGCTGACATTACAGCGGCGGGAATTGGCCGATCTTCCCCATTGGCCGTCTTCCCCGCGTTGACCTGCGGAAAACGAGGGCTGTCACGCCCTTGTCACGCTGTTTTCTATACTGCCCCCGCCTTCCCGCTCCTTGAATAATACTTGTACGACGCATTGGGCAGGAGAGTGGCCAAGATCATGTACGATCAGAAAGCATACGGCGCCCCAAAAATCCGCGTCAGCTACGATGCATGACGGCTGGAGACGCCGGGAAGCTTCGGCGGGATAAGGATGGTGTCCCAAGAATTCATAATTCATAATTCCAGAATTCGTTACCTGGTTGTGGAGGGCATCTGGAAACGTATTCCCTATCCGCCGGTAATGCGTCTTCGTCTGCCGTACCCGGCAGCGGCCAGCCCGAAGGCAAGAAGCAGGCAGGCTCCCGGTTCCGGAACAACCTGCACCGCGAGGCAGATTCCTTCCCCTCCACCTGTTATCCATGCAATCTGAGCGGGACTGTTGATATATAGGCAAGGATAGGTGTCGTCAACTTGGTTGTCCGTCACCTGTGTCACGGTTGAACCGTCCCAGAAATATATCTCATAGTCGTTCCTGACTGTTCCGTCCCGCTTAGCGTAGGCAACGCATCCTTCGCATACTGACGCGGTGGAATTGTCGTTGTCAATTGTGCGCCACCCGGTTTTCTGCCAGAAGTCCAGGGCATAGCCACTCTCGCCACTGATGTCGTCTTTCCAGTACCTGTTGGAGACTATCTGCCCGTCGTAGAGATCCAGGTTAGCGCCGTAACCACCCGAGGCGGGACGTGTTTGAGCGCCGTCGAAGAAGTAGACGGTGCCATATCTCCATGCATATGTGCTTTCGTAGAGGGCTACACTGTTGCAACCGGCAATTCCTGTCCTAAGAACGGTGGTATTCCCGTTCTTCCATCTGCATAAGGTTGCATCCCCCGGTTCGTAGTATAGAATCGCGCCATTGTACAAGTCAAACTGTGCCGCGTCCGTAGTGCTCATTATCTTCACGTTTGTGACGCTGTTGCCATTCCAGAATTGAATCATGTCCCAGAAGAAATAGTTGGATCGGGCGGCAATCTGGCCATTGTGGCAGACGACATAGTCGCCGGTCATCCCATTCACCTTGTGCGTGGAACTGCCGTCCCAATAGTAAATTGAATAATCTGATTCAGCCCAGGCTATCATGTCGCCATGCATGGATAAAGAAATGACATCGTTAGTCGTCGGGACTGACGATACCAACCAATCGCTGCTGAGCCTGCCGCACAAAACCATGACACACAGTAGCGGCAGAAGCCTTCTGATCGCCTCCGGGAAACGCATTTTTGCGACCTCCCATCATAATGACCTTGGTCGTGCCCTATTAGATTTCTTCCGCTGCGCTTCCCTGCGCAAGGAAAACCAGTCCGTTGCGACGGCGAAACACACCAAACCCAAAGTCAGCGATACGATACTGTGTGTTTCGTAGACCCCTAGTCTCCAGCGCGCACAATCCGGAAGAATAATAGAAAGTATAAAAGACAAGAACGGACCGCGTCAAGGAGATTCAGGACTGACCCGTACCCACTTTAAGTGGTTAATGCTCATATACTTATGACAATGAATGATTTATTGATAGTATATAGGGGCGCTGCGCGCTAGGATTCCTGTAGTTTGAAGGTCTCAAAACCAACGGGTTTTGGAGGGGAATCCGATGCAGACGCAGCGCCCTGTGTGGAAGTTCATTGAACAACATTTCAGCCTCCTGCGCAAGAGCCAGCGCACGACAATCGCAGCCCTGGTGGCCGGGTTGCTCAGGTCGGGCAGGATCGGCATCGCCGCCATTGCCCGCGGGATGAGGCCGACCACGTGCGTTCGCTACCGCATCAAGCGGGTGGAGCGGTTCGCGGCCAACTGGGACGTGGACCCGCACAAGATCACGCTGGGGCTGGCCGAGGCGTTGCTGGCGCCGAAGGGCAACGTGATCCTGGTTGACTGGACGCACGTTCTTGACGACTACATGCTTTTGTGCGCCCACCTGGCCATGCGCGGCAGGAGCGTGCCGATAGCGTGGGCGTGCGTTCGGCAAGGCGCGTTCAAGAAGAGCCGCAACGCGGTGGAGGAGGGGCTGATCCTGCGACTCAAGGAGGCCATAGGGGACAGGGGATGGGTTCTTGTGGCGGACCGCGGATTTGCCCGCGCGTCGCTGTTTGCAAAGCTGCCGAAATGGGGCATAGACTACGTCATCCGCGCGTGCGGGAGCGTTTGGATAAGCCGCAGGGGGTTCGATGACAAGCTTGAGAACACGGCCGCGTGGCCGGGCATGAGGAAGATATTCAAGGCGGTGGCGTATCACCAGCGCCTGCAAGTGCCGGTCAACCTGGTGGTGGTTCACCGTGAACCTGCGCCGCAGCCGTGGTATCTGATCACGAACCTTGCCCAGCCCGGGGTTGTGGAGAGGATATACCGCAAGCGCATGTGGATCGAGGAATCATTTCGGGACGCCAAGCGCACGCTGGGCCTGGACAAGATGTGGCTGTGCGAGCCGGCCCGCTATGAGAACATGATGATCATTCTGGCGCTGGCCATGCTGCTGGCAATCCTCACCGCGATGCAACACACGACGCATCGCGCCGACCTGAAGCTGGCCACCAAACGCAAGGGCGTGGTCCTGAGCGTCTTCATGATCGGCTTCACACTCATCAGATATGAACACTATCCCCCAGCCACCAGCCTGCGCCCCCTCTCCCTGGCCCTTTCCTAAAACTAAACTGGGGACGGGTCAG
>Ga0209507_1000438_pt1 | contig 46709 bp, 35 predicted proteins | sample AD_UKC028_MetaG_FD_184414 | JGI IMG/M metagenome (GOLD analysis project Ga0209507, IMG submission 184414) | Active sludge microbial communities of municipal wastewater-treating anaerobic digesters from USA - AD_UKC028_MetaG (SPAdes) (version 2) | ecosystem: Engineered > Bioreactor > Anaerobic >...
CGATATCGAGGATCGCGCCCGGTCGGTATCGGCCGAGGAGCGGCTAGCGTTGCGTCAGAGCGAGTCCGCCCCTGTCTGGCGGTTGCTGGGCGAGTGGATGGAGAGCAAGTCGGCCACGGATGTGCTGCCCAAGAGCAAGCTGGGCGAGGCCCTGGGCTACCTTCGCAATCATTGGGAATTGCTGCAGGCCTACCTGAGCGATGGCCGGATCCCCATGGACAACAACGAAGTCGAGCAGTTGATGAAGCAGGTGGCCCTCGGAAGGAAGAACTGGCTGTTCATCGGCAGCGTGCGGGCGGGTGATCGTGCCGCGGACTTCCTGACCCTGGTCAGCAGCGCGGTCCGCAACGACCTGGACGTGTGGGTCTACCTCAAGGATGTGCTCGATCGTCTGCTGGCTGGCGACAAAGACTACGCCGCACTACGGCCGGATGTCTGGCGACACGCCCATCCGGAAGCCATCCGCGAATACCGAGTGGCTGAACGTCGCGACCGCGCCGACCGCAAGCAATATCGCCGTGTCGTACGCCGGCGACTCCGTGCGAAGTCCCGATGCTGAATCCATCGCCGCACGATCCCTGCCCTCATCCAAGCCGATTATGGTACTGGTGGGCGCTCACGCCGTGGGAGGCTTGGCCTGAGGACGGGGGTGGAATGCTCGATTTCAGTGACGGCCGATGCGCGGCAGGTTTCCGCACTTCTGGCGAGAAGCTGTCATATCCTCTCGCCGCACTCCGGGCATCTCGGTTCGCTGATGCCTCGCAGAATGTAACCACACTTGCGGCAGCGGGTCTCGCGGGCGTCAGGAGTGGGCTCAAATGGTCGCATGAGGACTCCGTATGCTATCACTGTCAGCAGGATTGCAGGCAGGAAATACGAGACTGAAATGCCGATACTTTCCAGCCAGAACGGCCCGCGCACGTTACCGCCGGTCAGGACATCGGTGATCGCGATCTTAATCTTGTCGTGGACCACTCTCAGGACGGTGAGAGATAGGAACGCGTAACCCCATCCAGCCGCAACCGCGATTACCGCCCGCCAGACCCAATGGATTTTGGCCATGTGCTGATTCAAACGGAATTGAGCAGTCAGGTCAAGTGGTCGTACTCACTTTGACCCCAACCGTGTTGTATTCGACCACGGTCCGGAGCAGTACAGTCTCAACGTCATCCGTTGAGCACATGGTTCCCCATCGCGTTTGCCACTACCCAGACTACGACGGCTGATGGAGCGACCATCAGAACGTACCGACGAAGGTGGGCGACGGTGACGGGCTCGCCGGTAATGGTCGTGCCCGCGCCGGATCGGAGTTCCCGCCAGCGGCCGACAATCATCAGGAGCAAGACGACGCCATAGCATCCGTCCTGGACAGTGAACCAACCGGTTCCTTCGGAGATGATGCGGTAGGTCAGAATGCCCAGGAATCCGGGGCCCAACAGTGTCCACATCATTCGCGACGCCAATACGCCAAAACTCGTAATCTTACCGGCGTGTGGTTTTTCAGCGTGATTCGCCTGTACAACCATATGGCACATCCTTCCTTACCTGGCGTCAAGAACGCAGAACGTCCCCTCCCATGTCGGTCTGCGACACGCTCGGACAAGGACGTGCCTGCACAGCCTCGTCAATGGCTTTCGAGCGATCCACACAACCAGATAGCAGTTCTCATTCCAGACGTGGCATCAGGCCCCGACATCTCCTAAACCTTATGCCCACCCGAACTTGGATAGTGTCTGGTCGTGTTGCCGCATGGCCGAAAGCGGACAGAATGGCGTGTCGAGGCGATGGACCCGGGTGTATCGTTGGACAATCTGTCGATGCCGGCTCAACCTGTCCGACAGCTCACCCGTCGACGGCTAGAATGGCAGATTGTAGTCCTTGATACGCCGTTGGAGGGTGCGCCCGCTGATGCCCAGGATCTGGGCTGTCTCAGCCCGGTTCCCATGCGTGCGCTCCAGCGTCTGGCGAATGACCTCTTGCTCGATGTCCGGCAGAGAGGTTCCGGCGGAAATCAGCGACTGGAGCGTCGGTGCGTCGGAGACGTCTCGGAGCGGGACTGGAAGATCGGCAACGTCGATGAGCTCACGCGTGGAGAGCACGATGATACTCTCGAGCGTATTCCGCAGTTGACGGACGTTGCCCGGCCAATCGAAGTTCTGCAGCCTGGCGAGGGCTGCTGGCGTAACATCATGGACTGGCCGTTTGTGCCTGGCCGCCAACTCATCAATGAACGCCCGGACAAGCAGGGCAATGTCTTCGCGACGTTCTCGTAACGGCGGAAGAGCGACCTGGACCACGTTGAGCCGATAGTAAAGGTCTTCGCGGAACTTGCCTTCCATCACCAGGTTCTGCAGATCCTGGTGCGTTGAGGCGATGATGCGGACATCGACCTGCGTTTCCTTGTTCGTTCCGATTGGACTCACTTGGCGAGTCTCGATCGCCCGCAGAAGCTTGGCCTGAAGACCGAGTTGCATGTCGCCGATCTCATCAATGAGCAGCGTTCCCCCGTCGGCAGCAACGAATTTGCCGACGCGGTCGTCCATTGCTCCGGTGAAAGCCCCTTTGACATGGCCGAAGAGTTCGCTTTCGATCAGAGATTCCGGGATGGCGGGGCAGTTGACAACAACGAACGGCTTTGCCCGCCGAGAACTGCCGAGGTGCAGCGCCCGGGCGACAAGTTCCTTGCCGGTTCCGGTCTCCCCAGAGATGAGAACGGTGCTCACCGTGTCCGCGGCGACACTGATGGTCTCCAGCACCTTGCGCATCGGCGCGCTGGCTCCGATGATTGTCTCGAACGTGGCACTCTCGCTGAGGCGTTGGTGCAGGGCGGCAATCTCGGTGGCCATCTGGAACCTGTCGAGGGCTTGCTGCACGACATGGCGAAGCTGCTGGGGGTTGACGGGCTTGGTCAGATAGTGGAAGGCTCCTGCTTTCAGCGCTTCGACGGCTGCCTCCTCGCTGCCCTGGCCCGTCAGAATGATCACGGGCGTGTGGGGTGCTTCCTGGCGAGCGAACTTGAGCAACTGCATACCATCCACGCGTGGCATCTTAAGGTCCGTCACGACAACGGCGACGCCCTCGGAAAGCCGCTGCAACGCCCGAGCACCGTCTTCCGCGGCGAGCACCTCGAAACCAGACCGTTCAAGAAACGATTTAGTCGTCTCCCGGCTTCCCGCGTCATCCTCCACCAAGAGAATCCTGACCTTGGGTGAATCCGTCATGCGTGCGTCCTCCGGATGTGCCCACCATTGTTCGTGCCTGGGCCATCGGCCCCTTCGCCGGCAATGGGCAGGGTCACTTCAAAGCAGGTTCCTTCATTGACTTGTGATTCCACCCGTATGGATCCACCCGCATCCTCGATGATTCTCTTCACGATCAGCAGACCCAAGCCGCTGCCATCGGTCTTCGTCGAACGAAGTCCTTCGAAGATTCTTGGCAGTTCAGTTTCGGGAATCCCCCTTCCTGTGTCAGCTACCTGAATCGAAATCTCTCGGCCGGATTTCTTGGCAAGACGAATGGTCAGATGCCCGCCGTCCATCGCCTCCCTGGCGTTCTCAGTCAGGTTCAACAGTACCTCTCGCAGTTTCGACTTATCCGTCCGGACGTTGACCTGCTCAGCCCCGTGCTGAAGCTCACACTTCACGAATGCCCCGATCTTCTCGAAGCTGGGGCGGATGAAGTCGGCCACGTCGCGAATCAGTTCCGCAAGCCCGATCAGTTCCGGTTCGTCGCTGGGCGGCCGCCCGTATGCGAGAAATGATTTCGCCATCCTTTCGACCCGGATCACTTCTTGATCGAGACGGCCAAGATGCTCCGTTCGGACGCAATCGGCGGAGATCGTGGGATCGGAGAGCATATCCTGGACGACCGCGATCTGCATGCGCATGGCATTCAATGGATTGCGGATCTCGTGCACCATGCGTCGAGCCAAGGCCCCCATGGCGGCCGCATGTTCCTGTTGGGCGGCGGCATGGTCGAGCATACGTTCCCGACGAACCACTTGGCGCATCACGGCGCCGCCGAGCAAGAGAACGAGCACTGATACGCCGCCGAGAAGAATGAACGCATGCTTGACTGGCCGCAACAGCTCAGCAACCGCGCCGTCAAGGCTGGCCGCCGACACGCTTACTCGCACGCTGCCGAGCTGCTTCTGGTTGAACACGACTGGAACCGAGTATTGGATGGCACTGTTGTGCGTGGAGGTGGAACCCGAAGGTATTGTAGCTTCGGAGGGAAGTAACGACGTGTCGGGAGAGCTTGACGAGGGTTCCCTCAAGGTGTCGCCGCTGCTGTGTGCCAACACGGCTCCGGCAGGTGAAATGATGGCGATCCACTCGATGTGAGCGCCTGTCGAGGCCTGGCGAGTAAGGACCACACTGATCCAGCGGGCCGACCTGATGAGATCCTCGAGCGTCGCGTCGGGTCGTGCGCCGGCTTCCTCCAGGATGCGGTTCCGGATGCTCTCGATTCGACGGGTGGCGTCGTCGCGAGCGCGAGCGCGAGCCCGGCCTTCGATCTGTTGGAGCGACCAGCCGGCGATCAACACGACGAGAACGAGCAGAAGACCGGCACTTGCTGCCCATGCCGTGAAAAGGCCCACGTGAAGCGCGGGTCTTGCCTGAGCAGCCTGTTGTTGACTCGCATCAGCCATGGCTCACCACGATCGCTCGTCACGCGGGGCCGGTGACGGCCGGTTCAACCCAGTTTGTCGTCTCTACACCGCCACCTTTCTGGATGGGCCTTGCCCCTCGTAGCCCGCGGACCAAACTGCCGTTGCGGCTGTTTTTTAGCGTAGGGAGTCGATCTGGGCAAGCACACGGGTTCTCCAGGCTTCAGCTTCTCAGTCGTCTCTTCGTGCGGTCGTCGGATCGGCGTATTTACTGTGTGGCCACGCCCCGGTCTACCCATTTGCTGATGCACGACAGGAACTCGCGAGGAATCAGGGGTTTTGGCAGGAACGTGCATGCCCCGGCCTGGATACATTTGCGGACCGTCTCCGGTGAATCATCGCTGCTGATCATGATGAGTGGAACAGTTGGATGGCTATGCCGCATGGCCCGTGCCACCACGGCCCCCCCCACGTCCGGAAGATAGACATCGATGACGGCCAGGTCAACCTGCTGCCGGCGTGCCTCATCGACACCCTGCCGCCCGGTCAGGGCCTTCGTCACCTGATAGCCATGTGCCCTAAGAAACGTCGTCACCGCCTCCACGAAAGAGGTGTCATCATCAACGATCATGATGTTGGGTGTGGTCATTGCCACGGCTCCTCGCTGATGCCGGCGCCTTTGTCTCGCTGGTACCCTGGGGTACTGGTACGCAGAAGAGACGCAAAGGACACCTGTCTTGCCGTCCTCTCAAGAAGACGTTGCCGCAATCGCCTTCGGGTGGCCAAGATCGACGGCCGCAAGATGATCGGGCCACTATCGTAGTCTCGCATCATTTCTCCACGGCTCCGCAAGCCAGCACACCACGGAGCTTGGATAGGGCTGCCTTCTGAATCTGGCGGACTCGCTCCTTGCTCAGTCCGACTATGTCGCTCACCTGCTGCAAAGTCAGTGAGGGGCGATTATCCATGGGGAACCGATGGGCCAGTACCAGAGTCTCGATTCTCGACAATCCCGCCCTGTTTGTCGTCAATGCTTCGTGAAGCCGCAGGTCTGATGGACCCATTCGGTACTCCTGAAGCGGCAGGTGTTCCTCGGAAGCGTCCCTCGCCATGTCCAGCTGGACCTGCAGCACCCTCCGGTAGCTGTTCTCCCGCCTGACGCGGCGGACCAGGGATCGGAGGATGGCATTGACCGCGTAAGTGCTGAACCGAAAGCCGCTCCAGGGGTTGTATCCCTCGACGGCACGGGCGAGGGCGAACAGAGCCTCACTCAGGAGTTCATCCTCATCGATCTTGTGGGAAGCGAATCGATTCGTTGCCCAATGTGCCAGGCCAAGATTGCGGTTGACAATGTGTTCACGAATCGAGAGCCAGCGTTGGATCCACTGTTCCTGCCGATTCCGCTCACGCGAGGCGGTTCCCGCGCTTCTGGCTGCACGGTAGGCACAGACCTGCATGGCGGTGAAGAGGGCATGTTCGTCAGGCTCCGCACCCGACCCGCGACCAGTTCGGATCCTTTTGGCCACTGCCAGCGCTCGAAGCGCGGCCGCAGAGGTTCGACCTCGTCGGTGGGGCACACAACGCGGCAGCCACAAATCGAGGCCACTTGAATCCGTGTACGTTTCCGCTACATCGATCATCCTCGCCATCCCTCAGGACATCGCGTTTTGTTGGTCAGGGTGGTTCATCGCCAGTCGATAGCCAAGTCAAGCATAGGCTATGCCAGGCAACGTATCTGTCCGAGTTTGCCTTCAAGCCCTTGTCTCAATAGGATTTACAGAACCCCACCCAGCAGATTCGGTTTCCTGTTCCGGTCAAATTGACGTCGGCGTGGCCAGGTTGAGCAATCCCTGCCGCCGCTCTGTCCTCCCGCAGCAGCAGCACGATGGCTGACATCAGGCAGGAAACGCCACCTGCCGCCCTTGCGTTCCGTCCGTCAAGATGCGTTTTGCGCCAACCGTGCACCGAAGTCAGGCGAAATGACGTCGCGGAGACTCAACTGTACGACTCGACGACATGCTCACGATTGTGGATTCGTATCCGTGCGGCCGTTAGGTATCGGTAGCTGCACGGCGAACCGGGTCCCCTGCCCCGGCGCACGAGAAACGTCAATTGTACCTCCGTGGCTGCGGATGATTCTATGCACGATCGACAGCCCTAAACCCGTTCCTCCCGAGGTGAGTCGTGTCGAATAGAAAGGCTCAAACACCTTATCGAGACAGTCGTCAGGAATGCCCTTTCCATTGTCTTCGATGTTCAGCAGCACGTACTTCCCGTCTCTGACGACGGACACGCAGATCTGCCGGGCCCCAGCCTCGACGGCGTTCCGTATCATGTTGGTGACCGCTTGCTCCATTTCCATTGTGTTCAGCATCAGCAGCGGGATCCCATCTTCGGCCTCGAAAACGAGTCGACAGCCGGATCGCTCAGCATAGGCTTGGTTTTGACCGATCGCGTCGTGAACGGCTACCTTGAGGTCGCTGAGTTTCATTTCCGATCTCCCCTGACGAGCAAGCAGAAGAACATCGCTGACGATTGCCTTGGTCCGTTTGGCATATTCGACGATTTCGGTAAGGGCTCGACTCATTCTGTCGTGATCGTGTTCGCCGAGGAGAGCATATTCCGCAGCAAGCAGAATGCCTCCTATCGGATTGTTGACTTCGTGGGCAATGCCGCCGGCGAGAGTGCCGAGGGATGCCAAATGCTCCGACCGCCGCAGTTCCGTTCGAGATCGCTCCAAGGCGGCAGTTCGAAGTGCCACCAGTTCCTCCAGATGATCTCGATACCGGGCCAGTTCCTCCTGTGCTTTCTTCCGTTCCGCCACCTCGGCCTGAAGCGCATCACTCGTAATAGTCAGTTCAGAGAGCGACAACTCCAGCCGATCGCGCAGAACGATTACCACGTGAACAACGGCTGCCCCAAGCACAGTATTGAGGAGCGTAGCTCCGAAGACCATCGCCACAGCCGCGGGCGTCGGAACGCCTTCGGGTGGTAACCATAGGAACTCCATGCTGGCGAAGCTCAGACACGCGGCCGCCATGGCCCAGAGCACCCGTTTGTTCCGCGTCCAGATCCCCACGAGCAGCGGTAGCACGTAGGTCAGTGGAAACAGAAACGAGGAGAACACCACCAGACGCAAGAATCCCCAGGTCAGCAACAATAGGAAGGAAACCAGCGCCGAGATCATCCACGGCGGTTTGTGCACGAGCCACGAGATGGGTTGTGAAGCCATCGATACCAGATCCTTCAGCCTCGACAAACGAGGAAGCCGACTGTCGCGGCCATCCCACTGCATCAAGTTGGGCAACTAGCGTGCCGCCTGCTGCAGGCGTGCGCACGATCTGTAAATTGCGTATTCACAGACAGTAATGGAAGCCTAGTCTCTGCAGCAAGGGCATCGTCGGCCAACTTGTCCACGTGGGCGCTGCTCACACCATGTCTCGATGGTCAATCTGTCACCCTCCCGGCCAAGGCGAAGCAGTCCGAGGCGGTTTGCCGGTGGAACGAATCTTGCTTGCTGGCTCAGCGCACCGACCGGTCCTCCTTGCGCGAATGGTGAGCATTCGCCGTTCCGGTCGCCATTGGCTACCCGGCGAGGACGTGACTTCCACAGAATCCTGGCACGGGGAATGGGTCGAACCTCGACGCTTCGGCACTATATGAGGAGAGAACAGATGCGTACCATACTCGTCTCCAATCGCTTGCCCATGACTGTCAGCGTGGATGACGGCCAGATCGCGATAACCCCGAGCACAGGTGGCCTTGCGACAGGACTTCGGGGGCCTCACCAGAAGAACGGCGGGCTCTGGGTGGGGTGGCCGGGGGACGTCTCAAACGTCGGCCCCGATCAACGCGAGAGCTTGGACCAGCGACTCGTCGAGCAGCGTGCCGTTCCGTTGCATCTGACCGACGAAGAACACGAGCGGTACTACCAGGGCTTTGCCAACGGCGTTCTGTGGCCGCTCTTTCACTACCTCCTCGACAAGGTGGCTCTCGAGAGCCGCGACTTTGAGGTCTACAGGAGCGTCAACGAGCGATTCGCGGACACGGTTGCGGAACGCTATCGAGCGGGAGATCTCATCTGGGTGCACGACTATCAGTTGATGTTGCTGCCGGCGATGCTCCGAGAACGGCTGCCGGATGCCCGGATCGGCTTCTTCCTGCACATTCCCTTCCCGTCATCCGAAGTATTCCGCATCCTGCCATGGCGCACTCCCATCTTGGAGGGGTTGCTCGGCGCCGACGTGATCGGCTTCCACACCCTGACCTACATGCGACATTTCGCCGGTTCCCTTTTGCGCACCCTGGGCCTGGAATCCCAGGTGGATCGTCTCACCTACCAGGGCCGCGCAATTCGTCTGGGTGCTTTCCCCATGGGCGTGGATGCAGACAGCTTCGCGACAATGGCCGACAGCGTCGATGTCCTCGCTGCGACTGATACCATCCGAAAGGAAGCGAACGATCGTAAGATTCTGCTGGGTGTTGATCGCCTGGATTACACCAAGGGGCTACCGCGACGACTGCTTGCTTTCAAGCGATTCCTTGAGCGAAGGCCCGACCTGTGCGACAAGGTGCGCTTCATTCAGGTGGCCGTTCCGAGCCGCGAGGGGATTGGACCGTACGAAGCCCTTCGAAGGCAAGTGGACGAGTTGCTCGGGCACATCAATGGGCGATTCGGAACCGCTGCCGCCGTGCCGGTTCATTATCTCTATCGAACGTTCAGTCAGACAGAACTCGCGGCCATGTATCGAGCCGCGGACGTCATGGTCATCACTCCGCTGCGTGACGGCATGAATCTGGTGGCGAAGGAGTACTGCGCATGCCGGACTGACGACGACGGAGTCCTCATCCTCAGTGAGTTCGCCGGTGCTTCCGCCGAACTGGGAGAAGCAATCCGTGTCAACCCCTATGACATCGACCAGCTCTCGTTGGCCTACGAGCAGGCTCTGGAAATGAAGCCCGCAGAGAGGGCCACCCGGATGCGTGCCCTGCGGCAACGCGTCCAGAACAACAGTGTTCACCGATGGGTGCGGTGCTTCTTGGAAATGCTTACGGAGACCCCTGAAGGCACCCCCGGAACTCGGTCCTCGTTTACTCCGAAGGCGATTATGAACCGCATCATCGAGGATGTTGGTTCCGCTGCGGGATTGCACGTGTTCCTGGACTACGACGGAACGCTTATGCCGTTCGTGTCCGCACCCGAGTTGGCCGCTCCGGATGATGAGCTCCGTGCGCTACTCGTGTCGCTGGTTGCCAGACCCGGGACCCGGGCTCACATGGTGAGTGGCCGCCGCAAGGATGATTTGGAACGATGGTTCGGCGATCTCGGCATGGGATTGTATGCCGAACATGGCCTCTGGCTGAAGCCACCAGGTGAAGACTGGGTGTCACTGACCGAACCTATCGTCAGTTGGAAAGAGAAAGTCCGCACGATCATGGAGGAGTTCCTGGATCGGGTGCCCGGCTCGTTCATCGAGGACAAGACGGCCGCCGTGGTGTGGCATTATCGCGATGCGGAGCCGGAGTTCGCTGCCCATCAAGCGAAGGAACTACGTACGGACCTGACGGCGGTCCTCTCCAATGTGCCGGTGGAAGTACTGCAGGGCGATCGGATTATCGAGGTTCGTATGCACGGTGTGCATAAGGGAGCCATCGTTCAACGCATCCTGGCGGAACAGCCGGGAGCGGTCATCTTGGCCCTGGGCGACGATCGGACCGACGAGGACATGTTCGCGGCGCTTCCGCCGGAAGGGTACGGCATCCATGTAGGCCCGCAGCCGAGCAAGGCACGCTACAACCTCCGCGATGCTGTCGCTGCTCGTGCGTTCCTACGTCGACTCCTCGGGACAGGGGTTCCGGCACTAGCCTTGATTCCCACGAACCCCCTGAGCCTAACGTCGGAATCCCCTTTTCGTGCACGCCTGTCGGGCTTTCAGTCGTTCAATTGTTAGTAGTGCACTAGATACAAACAGACAATCCACATCATTATGATGAATGGCCGGCCGGCCACAGCCTCCCAGTACCCTCCTCGAATTTGTTGATTATCCCGAAGTTACGCGTATTTTTCTGAAGTATCCCCGGGCTCGGCCTTGCATTCGTCCGATAGTGTGATATATTGATACTATGGCTAACAGTACATCGAATAATATAACATGCCTGGCCCACCGGTTCCTGGTCCCGGCCAACTCCACCCATCGGCAGTACGAGGCCCTGCGGGCCTACTTCGTCGAGGGCCGGCCCTCCGCAAAAGTCGCCCAGCAGTTCGGCTACTCGCCGGGCGCCTTCCGGGTCTTATGCCATGCCTTCCGTCGCGATCCGGACCGGGCCTTCTTCTTGCCCCCGGCCAAAGGCCCCAAGGCCGCGCCCAAGATGGACAAGGTCCGCCAGCAGGTGATCGCCCTGCGCAAGCAGAACCTCTCCATGTATGACATCCGCGAAGCCCTGAAGCAGGCCGGAGACGCACTGAGCCCCGCGTCCATCGCCCTCATCCTCAAGCAGGAAGGCTTTGCCCGTCTGCCCCGGCGGGCCGACGACGAACGGCCGCATCGCCCGGGGCCCACCGCCGCGGACATCGCCGACGTTCGCCAGCTCGATCTTCAACCCCGCCACTTTCGCACCCAGTTCGGCGGACTGTTCCTGTTTCTGCCCTTCCTGGCCCCCGTGCCGCTGGAGAAGATGCTGAAACAGGCCGGCTTCCCCGGCTCGCAGAAGGTCCCGGCCGCAGCGGCCATGCGTTCGCTGCTGGCCCTCAAGCTCTTCGGCAGTGCCCGGTACAGTCACGTCATGAGCCACGTGTTCGACGAGGGCCTGGCTCTGTTCGCCGGGCTCAACGTCATTCCCAAGCGGTCCTTCCTGACCGAGTACAGTTGCCGGATCGACCCGCAGTGCTATCCCAAGTTCATGCGCGCCTGGTTCGACGCGGCCAGCGGTCTGGGCCTTGAGCGGGGGACCTCCTTCAACCTCGACTTCCACACCATCCCCTATCACGGCGATGACGCTTTGGTCGAAAAACACTATGTTTCCAAGCGGTCCCGCCGCCAGAAGGGATTGCTGGCTTTCCTGGCCGAGGATGCCGGGGCCCGCGTGTTCTGCTACGCCAACGGGCAGCTTCGCAAACGCGAGCAGAATGACGAGATCCTGCGCTTCGTGGAGTTCTGGAAGCAGCGCACGGGGCAGAAGCCCGAGGAACTGGTCTTCGATTCGAAGCTGACCACCTATCCGAACCTCAACCGGCTCAACCAGATGGGCATCGACTTCATTACCCTCCGGCGGCGCTCCAGCAAACTCCTGGGGCAGATCTACCAGCGCCCCGCCTCAGCCTGGCGGCGGATCGAACTGGAGAACATCGCACGGGCCTACCGCACGCCCCAGGTGCTGGATGAGAGAATCCAACTGCGGGACTACCAGGGGCCGATCCGGCAGTTGACCATCACCGACTTAGGCCACGAGGAGCCGACGCTGCTGCTGACGAATCAGCTCCAACGCAGCCCCGCTCAACTGGTCGGCCGCTACGCTCAGCGCATGATCATCGAGAACAGCATCGCCGACGGCATCGACTTCTTCCACATGGATGCTCTCTCTTCGGCGGTGGCCATGAAGGTCAACTGCGACCTGCAACTGACCCTGATGGCCAGCAGCCTCTACCGCCTGCTGGCGGCCCGCATCGGCCGTGGCTATGAACATGCTGAGTCGCGCCATATCTTCCGCGACTTCGTGGAGGCCACCGCCAGCGTTGACATCGAGGCCCGGCATATCCGGGTCCAATTCCAGAAACGGGCCCACAACCCGCTGCTGGTCGCGGCCGGCTTCGCCAACACCGACCTGCCCATCCCCTGGCTGGGCAACAAACGCCTCGCCTTTACGCTCGGCTGAAAACCGGGAAAATGTTAGCCGCAAAAAGGTCCGTGGGAATCAAGGCTAGGGAATCCGTCCAAGTCTCCTCCCGGCCGCGCACCGGTTCGGTTCCCAACGTCGGCCTTCGTCGCCGCGAACAAGGGCAGACTCACGTCAGGCCAGATACTACCCCAGGAGGCTTGATGTGGATTCCTGTCTCGTACCTGCCGTGTGGATGTCTTGACGGGCCGAGTCAGAAGGAAAAAACCGTGTGGATCCATGGAAGGTGATCGAATGACCATCCAACATCGCGATGGGACCGTGGAGTTCCGCTTCTATCGAGGTCAAGCCGGCCAGGTCTTCCTGCTCGGCGACTTCACCGATTGGGATGCTCGAAAAGTGCTGATGAAACCGGATGGTGATGGCTGGTGGCTTTGTCGGGTGCGTTTGGGGCCGGGCGTGTATCAGTTCCAATACGACGCTGAGGGGCAGCGGTTTCTGGACTATGCCGCGTTTGGCCTCGAACTGGGACCGTTCGGCTGGAACTCGGTTGTGTACGTGGCCGGCCTCGACCGCCGCAGCTCGTCTGGACCAAGTGCTGGTGGCATCGGCAGCGGAAGCCGAATCGGCACCTCAGCCCGCGGCCCAGCGTCCCGGCAGACGGCAGACCGCTCAAGCAAGGACTTGACCCTCGTGTAGCCTTGGTGAGGTGTATCACCGGGGCAGTGCCGCTCAACGCGCAAGGAGACTGAAGGTGCCAGACAATGAAAACGGCAGTTCCGTTCCGGCAAAGTCGATGCAGCAGATTGCTGGGTTGGCCTCGTCTGTTCGACGCCACCCCGACGGGGCCAGAATCCATGGTGGTAACCTACGGTGTGTGCTATTGGGATGCCCGCGAGCTGAGGGAGTTCATCAACTCGCTCACGGTCGCGCTCGGACGGCCCATCCGCATCGTCGATCTGCGAGACCGATCCATCCTCGTCGGTCGACACATGGATACGGGGCACTTCAACGGACATCCGCGAGCGATCCGGCAGGCGGTCAACCGATTGTTTCACCGGGATCTCCCTGCCAAAGGTCTGAGGGACTCCAAATACGGCGTACAGGCTTGTCCAAAAGGCCGGCTAACGAGGCCCCGGGCTGGGGAGGAAATCAACCGAGCGGCGTCGGTGGTCAGAAACAACAGCCGAAAACCGAGAAGAGCGTCGTGGAACGTGGTTTCACACCGACGATAAACGCCAGCATGGTCAGGGTACCGTCGGCCAACTGGGCGTTGATCTTCGCCGCCAGGGCGAGAGCCTCCTCGCGGCTGGTGCCCGCCGGCCGGCGAACCGGCTTGTAGTCCCGGTAGTAGATCCACAACCGACCCCCACGCTGATAGACAGTGACGCGGCCCACGCGACGGCGCCAGGCCTTCTTCGAAGCGGCCATACCAGAGAACCTCCCGTGCACAAATGTGCACAAAAGTGTGCACAAACGGAAGACCCCTGAAATCGCTAATGCTTATTTGACAACCACTTACGATTGTCGAAGGCATGAAAAACGGAGAGGGCGGGATTCGAACCCGCGGTACAGGTATACGCCCGTACGCCGGTTTAGCAAACCGGTGCCTTCAGCCACTCAGCCACCTCTCCAAGTTACTTATCAACAATAGTTTACGCGCTAAACGAATCGCGTCGTACCAGCTAACGACAACCTTGACGACAACCCACCGATCGGGTATTCTGGCCCGCTTGTAGCAGAGACGTCTTTGAGGAGGCCAGATCTCATGGGCATTCTCGGCAAGGCGAAACCTACCAAACCGTACCCGAGCTTCCCGCTAACAGCCCATCCGAACGGGCAGTGGTGCAAGAAAATCCGGGGCAAAGTCCATTTCTTCGGTGTCTGGGCTGATCACGACACCGCCCTCAAGCGGTACCTCGCCCTGGCTGCGGACCTGCACGCTGGACGCCAACCGCAGGCCTCAAGGCTATCGCCTGAGGGCCTTACGGTCAAGGACGTGTGCAATTCCTACCTGAGCTGGCAGAAAGGCAAAATGGAGGCTCGCGAGATCGGGGAGCGATGGTTCGAAGATTGCCGGTCCATCCTGAAGGGTTTCGCTGGCCTGACGGGAAAGAACCGACTCGTGGCGGATCTGCGACCGAATGACTTCCAGCGATACCGTGCCCGACAGGCCAAACGACTCGGCGTTCATGCCCTGACGCGGGAGATAACGGTCATCAGGAGCATGTTCAAGTACGCTTACGAATCCGATGTTATCGAGAGACCGATGAAATTCGGCGCGGGGTTCTCAGCCCCGAGCGCTTCCGTGAAACGCAAAGCCAAGACTCAAGCGGAGCTGCAGCACGGGAAACGACTGTTTCGGAAGGAGGAACTGCTTTCGATCCTGAAGGCCAGCGGACCATGCCTCAAGGCGGCTGTACTGCTGGGGCTGAATGGAGGTTTCGGCAATCTAGACTGTGCGACACTTCCTCTCTCGACCATTGATTTCGATACAGGCGTAATCGAGTATGGCAGGCCTAAAACAGGAGTTCGGAGAGTCATGCCACTTTGGCCGGAGACCACGGAAGCGTTGCGAAAGATGCTGACCGACGAGCGGCCTGAACCCGCTGATGAGGAAACGGCCAAGCTCGCGTTACTGCTGCCCAACGGGCGGCCTCTTGTAAGACAGATTGTGACACGTTCGGAGAGTGGTGAGCCCAAGAAGATTAGCCGTCTGGATCTGCTCTCGCGGCATTTCGCGGAATTGCTGAAGGAGTTGAGGGTCCATCGAAGTGGAATTGGTTTCTACGCTCTCCGACACACCTTCCGCACCTGGGCGGATGAGGTGAAGGACCAGCACGCCGTGCATCGGATCATGGGACACGCGATTCCCGGAATGAGTGGCATCTATGTCGAGGAGATCAGCCTGGACCGACTGCGGGCAGTCGTGGATCACGTACGCAGCAAGATCTTCAGCCAATAAAGTCGTGGTCGGTTCTGGCGCGGCGTCGACGGCGAGACAATGAGTGCACAATTGGAACTGACGACCCGACCCTTGCCCGCATGAACTCATCAACCCACTCCCGCTGGATGCGGAAGCGTCTGCGTCGACCCTTTCCGCGCGGAGTGTCGATGGCGGCCGCCTTGAGTTGGCCCGAGCCAATAAGGCGCTCGATGGTATCGCGTGAGAGCTTCATCTGCCTTGCTGCTTCTTCAACCGTGAGCCACTCGTTGTGCCACGCCGGTCGGTTAGTGCGCAGGGCTGCCAAGTGCTCCTCGATCTGTTCGAGAACACGGACAAGGCTGGAGGCGGAGGCTCGGTCATGCTGGTCCTTAGCCATGCCGTTCAGTATGGCACGGGACCTCGCGCAGCCAATGCCACAGCCCTGACGGCAGAGTGATTTCCGGTTTCCGCCTTCTGTGGTCTCGCCGAGGGCTCAGTCACGGGTCGTCCGAGCCGCCGGACAGAATTGGAGTTCTCTCCGGTCAGCAGAGTCACCCCGATGTGCGTTCTCCAGGGCTACGAGGGCTTGGCCAACAGACGCTGAGCGATAGCGGGAGTAACTTGGGCGAGCCCAGGCCGTTCTCCTTTGAACATCTCCGCCAGGCATCTGTCTTTCAAGTCATGGCTGAGTTTCATCCTCAATGCTCCCGGAAAGCACGCCCAATGCGCTCGAAATGCTCGCGGAATGCTCGCTCATGGCTTGCTGGAGATGCCGCCTGCCCGGATCGGTGATCAGCCGTCCGCCCGGAGTGACCATCATCAGGCCAAGGCGAACCAGAGGCGGCTCAAGAACGTCCGTGACAGTGGATGACGGCAGGCGCAGGGCGGTCCCGTCCAACTTGAGATTCAGGACGCGCTCCTCCAGCACGAGAAGCAGCTCTTCGGCGGCCGGCCGGCCGATGACGTGGGCCTCGTCGATATGCAGCAGGCTGCCGGGCTCGAGCTGAACGAGAACGCGTCGCAGGTCGGCAACCGAGGCGACGCACGGTCCGCTGGTCTCAACGAGCGGGCTGAACATCTCATTCGCGAGGATCCGGGCAAAGCAGGTCTTTCCCAGGCCGCCGCCGCTGGAGGTTTGGAGCACGTGGGGCAGCGGCTCGCGACGCTGCATCGCGGCGCCGATTGCGATTCGGGCCTTCTGTTTCACGTCTTCCTGGCCGATCATCTCGTCGAGGGTCTGGGGTCTCAGGGACTGAGCCATCAGCAGTCTCCGCTGTGGGCCGGCTGCGAACGAGCGGCCTCAAGCTGTCATTGTCTCAGGGAGGCCGTGCGGACCGATGCCGTCGGGCTGACGAGCAAGTGACTTGAGACCGGTACGAGCGATTGTGCAGCTGGCGGGAGACGACAACAGGAGGGATTGCCGTTCCGAGCGGCCGATCCTTGTTTTCCGGCCGGTGCTGGGAATCTGGCAAGCTCAGCCCGGGATCGAGCCGAGCTTGCCCGGAAGAGGCACGGCCGGCGGAGGTATTGAAGATGAAGAAGCGATGTCATGTATGTGGGCGGCGGCGCGAAGAGAGCTTCCTGTCGGACACCTGTGGTCGGTGCGAAACCATCCAGGCGGACGCAGATGGCGACCGGCTGGCGGCGGTGTAATGGATATGGCCCTGGGAACGGAAGTGTCGTTTGGCCCATGCTGCCAGGAATGCGAGTTCTTCATTGACTGCCGGCGCCAGGATGGCCGAGTGGCGGGAGATGAAGGGCAGGTGAGGCCAGCGGGCACTGCCCAGAATTGAGCAGTGCCCTTGGCACGGAGGTTGAGAAGCATGGCTGAAGGAGGCGAATCAGAGCGGGCGGCTGCAATAATGCAGAAGCTCAATTCAGATTGGGAGCGACGGAAAGCGGCGGTTCTGCGATCCCTGACGGAGTCGCCGTTGGATCGCTGGGTGAGAAGGCGGAGGTGATACCCACGCGATGCAGAGGTGGTCGCGGACGTAAATGCTGCGGGTCCGCCTGGCGCGGTCACTTGTGGTTCACCTCGAATCAGAACGGCTCCGATTCAGTTCGCGCAGTTCGGATCAGCCAGCTTGTTCGTGCCGCTGTAACAGCGCTGGAAGATGCCGAAGTCGGACTGGTCGAGGTCGAGGTCGGCGTCTGGTCCTCTCCCACGAGGCTTGGCCGCCGTGGCTGGGGGAGGGATACCATGACATCCATCAGGACGGTGCTGCGTCAGTACACGCAGTTCGGATCGGCCGGTTTGCCGGTTCCGCTGTAGCATCGCTGGAAGATGCCAAAGTCGGATTGGTCGATGTCGAGGTCGGCGTCGGCGTCGGCAGCCAAGCAGAACGGTGCCCCACCCCCGGGCGTCGTCGGGTACGGGATCGAGGGACCGGTCAGGCAGGACTCAAATACCAGGAGGTCCTCCGTGTCCACGTCCCCGTCCGTGTTGAAATCAAACAGAGGGGGAGTTTCGAACTCGTACGCGCCGAGGTCCACGATGGGGCGACTGCACGGGTTATCGCAAGTGCCCGTGTCCGGTGTGTTGGGGTCTTCAAAAAACCGCGGCCAGCCACCCAGGTCCACGGGAATCGGTTCAGCCGTGTCGCCATCAGCGTCAATATCCTCTGTATCGGGAGGAACAGCGGTATTGTCGCCTGCATCCACGCAGGGTGAGCCGGGGCGAAGATGATAGTCGCCGTCGAACCACATGTCGTCGGAGGGGTCACCCGGCGTGCCGTTGTCGTTCCAATGGCCCGGAACCATGAATAATGGATCGGTGCAGAGGCATGTTCCACTGCAAGCGATTGGCGGCAGAGCAGACTGAAAGTCGCACTGGCTGACGTGTGCCAGGTCTGAGAACACGGACATGTCCTGGGGCGCATTGGCCCAGACAATGCAGTTGGAGACCGTCCCGGCAGCGTCGGCACCAGCATAGACACCGCCGCCTTGCTGACCGGCGATGTTGCCAGTGATGGTACAGCCGCTGAGCTGGAAGCCAGCCGCGCTAGCGCAGTGGAAACCGCCGCCGAGCCGTGCGGCCTGGTTCCCCACCAGCAGGCAGCCAACCAGCGTCGCTTCGCCGCCGCCGGTGCAGTGAATCCCTCCTCCCCAGTTGCCCCATGCCTTGTTGCCTGACACCGTGCAGTTAACCAGCAGAAAGCCGCTGTTGGTGACTGCGCTGATACCCCCGCCGTTTTTTGCACTATTGCGGACGAGGCGGCAGTTGATCAGCAGAGGCCTGGCACCACCCTCATTCTCGATGGCACCGCCGGGTCCACCGGAGGTATTCTCAACGAACGTGCAATCGGTCAAGGCCGGGGCGCTGCCTGCATAGTTATTGACGGCGCCACCGCCGCCGTCCGCTGTATTCCCGGTGAACGCGCAGCGTAACAATGTGGGGCTGCTGCTCCCGTTCCACATTCCCCCGCCATTGGCGCTCCGCGCGACATTCCCGGTCAAGCGGCAATCGGTGAGCACGGGGTTGCCGCTTGTGCTCATGATTCCGCCCCCCTTGGCCGCGGAGTTCCGTTGGAAGACGCAACCATGCAGTGCCGGGTTGGCGTGGGTGTTTCGCATGCCGCCACCCTCACCGGCAGCCCAATTGGCTTCGAACTTGCAGTTGGCGACCGTCGGGCTGCCGCGGTTATTGTACATACCGCCGCCATCTGCGGCGGCATTCGTGCCGTTGGCGTTACCTGCGGTGATCGTAAATCCGTCAAGGAGGGCGGAGCCGTCCGTATCGCTGCCTTCAACGACGTGATAGCAGTTGTCCTGTTTCGTGCCGTGGTTGCCATCGACGCCGGCCGCATCGTTTGTGCCGAGGTCACCGGTCAACGTGGTCAGGTGCTCGCTCGGATTCCGCTCGCGCCAGAGGCCGCCGCCGGGCGGAAAACCGCCGTAGATCGCTACGCAGTTCCGCAGGCGGAAAGACGCCGTGCGGGCGTCCGATGCATTGCTCAACTTCGACGGCCTGTAAGTCCCCGCAGCGACCCAGATGGCACAGCGGCCCGATCCGCAGCAATCCAGACTTGCCGCCGCGTCCAGCGCGGCCTGCAGGCTCGTGTAGGCATCGTGCCAAGTCGAACCCGTGTTGGCGCCCTGGGCGGCGACATCGACGAAGAGCGCGATGTCGCAGACGTCGCCCCGGCCATCGCCGTCGGTGTCGGCCTGGTCGGGGTTGAACTGCTGCGGGCAGTTGTCGATGTCGCCGCACACGCCATCCTGGTCTGCGTCGTTCCCGGGATCGTTCGGACACGGGTCGCAGATATCCCCCATGGCATCCCTGTCCGAGTCGGCCTGTTCGGGGTTCGGCGCCGCCAGGCAGTTGTCACACGCATCCCCTGCCTGATCGCCGTCAACGTCGTTCTGATCCGGGTTGAAGACGGTGGGGCAGTTGTCAACGTCGCCGCACCGGCCGTCTCCGTCCGCGTCGTTGGACGCGTCTGCCGGGCAGGTGTCGCAGGTATCGCCCGAGCCGTCTCCATCGGCGTCGCGCTGGTCGGCGTTCGGCGCGAAGGGGCAGTTGTCGCACACATCTCCGACCCGATCTCCGTCGGCGTCCTCCTGGCCGGGGTTGGCTCGGCTGGGGCAGTTGTCTTCATTGGCGCACAGGTCGTCGTTATCGATGTCGTTGTAGGGGTCGTCGGGACAGGGGTCGCAGACGTCGCCTTTCCCGTCCTGATCGCTGTCCCTCTGATCTGTGTTGGATGTGGACGGGCAGTTGTCCTGGCCATCCGGGATACCGTCGCCATCGGAGTCACCGGTTGCCTGAAACTCGTATGCCCCCATGTCCACGATGGGCGCCGTGCCGTTGCCCGTGTCGGAAGTGAACGGGTTGTCAATGAACCGCGTACTGCCGGCGAGATCGACCGGAATCGGCTCGCCGGTGTCGCCATCGTTATCGAGATCCGTGGTGTCCGCCGCAACGGCCGTGTTGTCTCCGGCATCGACGCAGGGTGAAAGCGACTCGAGACGGTAATCGCCAGGGGTCCACGCATCGTCGGAGAGGTCGTTCGGCGTGCCGCTGTCATTCCAGGAGCCGGCCGTGATGAACATCGGGTCTGCGTTGATGTTGTGTTCACCCGGCCCGGTCCAGCCACCCTGGACAGTGCTGTATCGAATCGTGATCGCCGAGCCATCGTCGTTGCGTACTCCGTTGTCGGCGTCGCCGTTCCAAAGGATGGAGTTGAGGATCAGGGGTGCGCTGGGCGGAGCGGACTCCCCGAGCCGGCGGCACAACAGGCCCTGGCCCAGGCCCGCACGGTTGTCGGCCAGCGTGCAGTTGACGAAGATGGGCTGTGCATCGGATTCGCAACAAATCCCGCCTCCATTTTCCGCCAGGTTGCCTGTGATTGCGCTATTGAGCACTATCGGAGAGCTGTTCAGGTAGTCCATCCCGCCGCCCCGGCCACCAAAGGCCGCGACGGCACGGTTGCCCGCGATGACGCAGTTGACGATCGTCAGGTTTCCAGCCGCGTTGCACCCGATGCCGCCGCCCATGGATGCCCGGTTATCGATGATCCGGCACTCGACAATCGTGGGAGCGCTCTGCTGGCAGTGGATGCCCCCGCCGAACGCAGCGTTGCCGTTGCGTATGGTGAAGCCCCTCACCACAGCGGCCGGCGTTTCCCAGTTGCGAAGATCGAAGCCGCAGCCGCTTGCCTCGCAGTCGATCACGCAGGCGTCGGGGCCGCCCTGGCTGCGAACCGTGATGACCTTGCCCCTGAAGTCGAGGTTCCTGTTTCCCTCTCCCGTGTAGACGCCATCGGCCACCACCACTTCGTCTCCGTCCATCGCCGCGTCGATGGCGGCCTGGATGGTCGGATACTCGGAAGGGACAAGGTTTCGGGCGGCCACATGGAGCCGGACCTCGACGGTGCGAGGCGTATTCACGGCGCCGGTGCCCGAGAACGCCAGGTGGCCGACATAATCACCAGGCGGCAAGCCGCTGATGCTGATGCCTACCGACAGCGATTGCATCTCGCCGGGGTTCAGCCGACCGTCAGACGGATCGGCGGATAACCAAGGCTCCTGGCTATCCAAATGCCAGTTCAGTACGCCGCCCCCGGCATCCCGGATTCCCGCTGTCAGGGGGAGCGGGTCGGAGGCGCCCTCGATGGCCGAGGCAGTGATAACCGGGGGTGAGACTGCAATCGCCGGGGCCGTCGGATGATACTCGTGGGCGCCCATGTCGGGGACGGGGCCGCCCATGCCGTCGCCATCCAGCGAGCGAGCGACGCCCTCGATGTCGGTTGCGGGAAGACCTCCAACGGGGGCAACGGTGCCAACGTCGATGCAGGGGGAGCCTCCTACCAGATGGTAGTCATCCGTGAAGGCGAAACCGGGATCGAGTTGGATGTTGTCCTGGCCGGTGAATCCGCCGCGGACGTTGCTGAATCGGACCGTTGGCGAGCCCGCCTCGCTGAAGACTTCGTCCGCCCCTGCATTCCAGAGGATGCAGTTAATGAAAGTGGGTGAGCTCTCCAGGCAGTATGCGGCTGCCCCGCGGCCAGCGACGTTGCCCGCGATTGTGCAGTTGACAGCCGCGAGGTTGCATGGTTTCGCAGTCGGATCGGCACACTCCGCGTCGGCGAAGATCGCACCCCCATTCTCGGTCCGGTTACCTGAAAGGACGCAACTGCTGAGGGTCACCCCGCCTGCCCAGCAGTAAACGCCACCACCCTCCTGGGTTGCCACATTATCCGTGATCCAGCAGGCCGTGACCGTTGTGCCGTCGTTCTCGGTGCAGGAGATTCCCGCTCCATAGATGGCTTGATTCCCACCGACGGTTGTGCGGGTCGCGTGCATGGCACCGGCCATACCGGCGATTCCGCCGCCACCGCCGTCTATGGCCCGGTTGCCTGTGATCGTGGAATCGGTGACGGTCAGAGCGCCGAAGAGTTCGCCGTTGATGCCGCCGCCATCGTTCCCGGCAGTATTGCCGGTGATGGTGCAGGCAGTCACGGTAAGGCTGTCTCCGCTGCAGTCGATGCCGCCACCCGACGAGCGGGCCGTGTTTCCGGTGATCTCACACTCCTCGAGAATCGGGTTTGCCCACAGACCCGACGAAATCCCACCCCCGTACTCCGCGGCGTTGCCGCGGATCAGGCAGCCGGTGATCCGGGGGCTGCTCGTTTTGCAGTAGATGGCCCCGCCCCAGAAGCCGCCGTCGTTGTTGATGAGCCGGCAATTGGCAATCGTCGGGTTGCTGCGGAAGTCGCACAGGATCGCGCCGCCGCCTGTATCGGGGCTCTGGCCGTTGCGGATCGTGAAGCCGTTCAAGACCGCGCTCGCCGTCTCGCCGCGGTGGAAAATGAAACCCCGGCCGTCACCTTCACAATCGATGATGCACTGTTCCGGGCCGTTCTCACTGCGGACGGTAATGCTCCGGGTGCCCGAGGGCATATACATGCCGAAGTCGAGGTTCTTGTTGCCCGGCCCCGTGTAGAGGCCGTCCCGGACGACCACCTCGTCGCCATTGACGGCGACCTCGATCGCGATGTGGATCGCGGGGAACGGATGCGCGGCCGAGCCGTCGGCGGCGGGGTCGCCTGCGTTCACATCCACCCAGATGGTCCGAGCTGCCCCGGGAGCGGTCGTCGCCACGGTTACCATCGCTGCAGTCATCAGTGTTTCGAGGATGCAGGTGTTTCGACTCATCGCGGTTCTCCTCCGGCCAGACGATTCGCGGTTGCGCTTCAAGGCAGCAGCATGATGTTCCGTGCCAGGCAAACGGGCCTGTTGTCGTCCCGCTTGCCAGACTGCCAGTCCAAGAGCACAAGGTGGCCACTCACCTCGCACGAAAAGGCAGGCGGCTCATCGCCGACATCCACCGGCATAGGCAACACTTCCAGGGCCGTCAGATTCGGTGCGGAAAGGCGCATGATGGGTGTTCTTTCTCTCCGAGGCAGTCCACGGCGCGACGCTGGATGTGCGGGGGCTCGCTGACGCAGGACCCCTCATTGCCGCCCGTGTGGCCGTCTCACATATAGTCTACCGAATGGCCCGAGGCGAAACCAGCCCTTAAGGGGCGATAGTACTCGCCGTTCTGCAGGGATTGCCCAGCGTTATCCGCACACCCAAGCCATCAACAAGAGCGCACTCAGTGCACGCGTCTGGGAAGAACCCACCGCTGTAAGACCTCGAGGTCGTTTTGGTCGGCGTCCAGTCCTTCCTCACGAGGCCTGGCCGCCATCGGTCGGGGGAGGCATACCATGACATCCATCAGGACACTGCTGCTTGAGCTCGTTGATGAGCATGAAGCGAGCCACATCCGGGAGTTGCATATCGAGATTCTGCGCGACAGGCCAGGAACGCCGGAGCATAGGGTTCAGTTCGCGCAATCCGGATCGGCCGGTGTGTTCTCGCCGCTGTAGCAGCCCTGAAACATGCCGAAGTCGGACTGGTCCACGTCGCCGTCCTTGTCGAAGTCGGCGGCGATGTGGCCGTTGCCGTCCATCTCCAGCCCGCAGCCACTCGGCCATGCCACGACATAAGGAACATCCGACCCGGTGGCACAGGCCTGGAAGATCTCAAAATCTCCGAAGTCGACGCGGCCGTCGTCATCGAGATCGGCGAGCGGCTGGGTGATGGGTGCCGTCGACGCGACCCAGATGGGTCCGTAGCGCAGACTGCCATCGTTGGCGCTCAGACTGGAATCGCGGGTGACTTCACCGGAGCCCTCATCCATCCGCCAGTAACCCACCAGGCCGGATTCGGATCCCGCCAAGCGACGATTCATGTTGGCGGCGATTTCGCCGGCGCTGCGGGCTCGGTTCCAGATGCGGACTTCGTCCATGAGCCCATCGAAGAAGCGGTTGTTCACGGCATTCCCGCCGAGGTCGATGAAGACGGGAGTATCGAGAGTCGCGGTCGTCGCCCCGGCTTGCACGGCCTCCTCGCGCCCGTTGACGTAGACCTTGATGGTGCCGGTGTGCTGAACGCGTACCGCCGCCACGTGGACCCAATCGCCGAGATTGACCGACGTGGTCGATTGGACCATCACGTCCGGCCCCCCGACGGAGAAGGCGAACTTCGAGTTGACGATCCCCGTGCAGAAATCCCGAGCGTCGCCATAGGGCAGGTCCGCGTAGATCACCGGCCGGCCATCCCAAGGGGCGTACCCCGTATCGGCGGAGGTGGTCTCGATCCAGGCTTCGAGGGTGAAGTCGTTTCCGATCTGGCGGCGAACTCGGACATGGTCGTCGACTCCGTCAAACCGAAGGGCCTTGCCCCTTAATGTACGGCTGTCAGGAGCAACCGTGAATGAGAAAGCAGACGACCACGGGCTCATGCCCGTCGAATTGAGAGCTCGGACACGGTAGTAGTAGCTCCCGCTCGTGGGCAGATCGACGACCTGGTACTGCGTTCCCTCCACCCACCGATCCACGTAGTTGTCGGCGAAGGTGGGGTCGGTGGAGACCTGTAGGCCGTACCAGCGGGCCCCCGTGGCCGCAGTCCATTTGAAGACTGGCTGACGCGGGATGCCGACCGCGTGGTTCGCAGGGTTGGTCGGGTTTGGCGTTCCTGGGACGGAGCCGGAGATCGGTCCGGCGGGTACGCGAGTTTGCCAAGCCTCTGCCGGTACGCCAACGTAGGCGGCGCCGTTCCAGATCCGGTTCTGCATGTAGTCCTCGTACCAGCGATGCCAGCTGCCTCCGGAGTCGGGATCAGGTGCGTAGCCGTAGGCCTCGGCATCGTGCAGGTTAGGAACATCATAGCCCAGCGATCGGTAATAGCCTTCAACGTTGTGGAGCCATTCGTGGAGAATGATCTCTTCCGGGTAGGTGGCACCCCAGGCGACGTAGTTGATCGGAACATGGACAGCTGAGAAGCCTGCCGCGTTCGCTCTGCCGGAGAGACCGACAGACGCGACTCCACTGATCCAGATGTCGTTGAGACTGTAAACCATGGAGATGGAATCATAGATGTCGCCGGGGTTGTAGATGGAAATCTCACGCAGTGCCTGGTATTCGTCCGGATCGCCATTGGAGTTCAGAGTCTGCATCGGCTCGGTCACGGTGACGATCTTGAGGCTCATGGCCGCCATCCCGGCCGACCAGGTCGAGATTGTGGCGGGGAGGCGGGAGGCTGCTTGGACCACGTATGCGTAGTCCGTGTCACTCATCGAATGAGCGACATGCTGCTCGTTTCCGACAGGGTCGATGTAGGTTGCGTCCACGTTGCGGTAAATGAGGACAAGCACCTTCCAGGGGATAGGCGTGGCATCGGCTTGAACCCCAATCGTCGGCTGGTTGGAGGCGAGAACGGTTGAGAATCCGGCAGTCGTGCTCAGTGTGGCGACCATCATGACCGAGAGCAGATGAGGCCGCTTCCCATCGCTTTCCTGGGCTGAACCCAACGCTGATTGCCTCCGTCCGAGTAGCGGTAATCGCGAGTCGCTGCGCGGCCACGGCGTTACCGTTGCTGGGTGCATTCCAATCAGTTTCCGCAGTTCGAATCAGCCGGCTTGTTCGCACCGCTGTAGCACCGCTGGAAGATACCGAAGTCCGACTGGTCTACGTCGCCATCCTGATCGAAGTCGGCTTTGGCGCAATCTCCTAAGTAGGGAACTGAGGGCGCGGAGACACAGCCCGCGAGGACCTTGAGGTCGTCAGCGTCCACGTCGCCGTCGCGGTCGAAGTCGGCCGGCAGGTACCTGACCTTCAGCTCGACCACGCCGGTGAGGAGCGTCCCGCAGTCGTTCTCCAGTACCACGTCATAGGCGCCTGCATCGGCCGCCGTCGCCGCATCGACGTGCAACACCGCTGTCTGTGTACCCACTAGATGCGGCGGATTCTCGGCGAGATCGTGGCCGTCCTTGCGCCACTGGAAGCGAAGCTGTCCTGTTGTGGAAGTCGCTTCCACCTGCAGGGTCACTGGCTGCCCGATGTAGAACTCGCGCCCGGCGGGCTCACTTGTGATCTCGATGCTGTTCGTCCAGACGACCGCAATGCCTGGCTCGCCCTTGGTGCCCTGTCCGTCCTCGTCGGGGTCGGGTCCGCCAATCACGTCGATACCAGGACTAATGACGCCGCCGCATGCAGTCATGTAAACCGCCACGATTCCACCGCCGCCGCCGCCTCCTTCTCCGCCACCACCCCTTGCGGAGATCAGGCCCGTCCCCGTCACCGAGCCCGCCTGCAGCAGGATGCCCCCTCCGGCGCCGCCGCCAGGCAGCCCCCAGTCACCGCCCGATGCGTAACAGAACTGCCCATCGGCACCGTCTGCATGCAGTTCCCCGTCAAGTGTCAGTGTGCCGCCGACGGCCATGTCGATGGCGCCCCCTCCCGTCCCACCGGGACAGCTCAGCACGCGCGTGCTGCCGCCCGCGCAACCTACCCCCACCGGCCCACTGCCATTGCCGAGCCTCCTGCCACCTTCCTCGCCCCAGTGACCCTTGCCGCCGTCGCCACCATGCGCGCCGCCACCGGCCGACATCCAACCGCAGGGCGGGCGGCAGGTACTTGTGAGACAACCCTGATCATCGCAGGAGGAGCACGGCTCTCCACCCAAGCCGCTCACGTCAATCACCGCACCTGTGTCGATGGTGGCATCGCCGGCCACATGAAGGCTGATGCGCGATGCGTTCCACGGCTTGACCAGCACACCCGAACCTAGGTGCAGGCTGCCCAGGCTCACCGGCTGATCGAGCGCATCGATAAACAGCATCGTGTCAACACCGGATACCTCCAACCGGTTCGCGCCCCAGATGCCGGAGATGCAGCGCAAGCGTGCCCCATTGAAGATCTCTATGTCGTCGAAGAAGCCGGGGTCGAGCAGCGTGTTGGCCCCGCTCACGGCGCCGTTGTCCACCCGCACGCTGCCGAGTTCATCCGAAAACCGCTTGGTGTAGATCGTTCCCGCACCTCCGCCGGGGCTACCGGTCCCGCCCTTGGCCGACAGGGTGCCCGTGAAAGCGTCGGCGTAGGAAGAGACCGCGATTCGCCCGCCGGCTCCACCCCCGCCGGTTCCAGAGGCGCCGTCTGCGGAAATCGACCCACCACCGCCGAACCTCGTTGCATCCAGCCAGATGCTCCCACCTGCACCACTGCCGCCGGAATCCCAATCGAAAGGCGGGTGGAAACAGTGACCCCCTGCTGTCCCGTCAGCAACGATGGAGCCATCGAGTGTGAGCGTGCCGATCACGCTCATGCGGATCGCCCCGCCGCCCGAGCCGGCATAGCAGCTCCAGCCGCCCGGGCGACCGGCACTACCGGAGTCGGTCGGCTGCGTCAGGGATCCGTGCGGCGCACCGCCTCCACCACCGTAACCGCCATGCCCGCCGCCCGCGCCCGGAGCGCTCCCGGCGTCAGGGTCGGAAGTGCTGGCCGTGCTGTAGCCCCGACCTGCCACCGTTATCACACCCCCAGCCTCGATGATCGCGTCACCTCTGACAGTGAGATCGATGACCGCCTCATTCTGCGCCTGCGGCTGAATCGATGCGTTCGCCCCCACGCGCAGGTTGAGCGTCACCGTCGTCGGCGTATTCACGTACGCCGGGACGTCGGCGCCGAGGACCAGCCCGTGGAGGAGCAGCTCGCCCGGCCCGTCCAGCAGAATCCCCGCGCCCGCGGAGCCCACTACATCCGTCAGCTCCAGACCAGGCGTATTCGGGTGCAGCAGCGTCAAGGCCCCGCTCGTCCCGCCGTTGTCCACGATCAGTTCGGCAATCGCGGTATTGCGTTGCCTCAGGTAGATCGTGCCGGCGCCGCCGCGTTGGTGCCCATTGGCGCCCCCGACGGCGGAAAGCGTGCCGCTGAACGTGCCCATGGGTCCGTGAATGGCAATTCGCCCGCCGGCGCCGCCGCCAGCTACCCCTCCTCCCGCGTTGCCACCATTGGCCGTGATGATCCCGCTGCTACCACCAGCCAGCGTGCCGACGGTCAGGTATACACTTCCGCCCGCGCCGCCACCGGCACAGTTCTCCCACTGGTAGGGCGGCGACGCCCCATCCGCCCCGTTGGCCGCGATGCTACCATCGACCCGGAGCGTACCATCGACCACCAGCCGAACCGCACCTCCGCCCGTGCCTCCAGGGGCGACACTCCCGCCCCCGCTGCCGAAGTCGGTCGGCTGAGTGACCGAACCGTAGGGCGGTCCGCCTGCATTCCACTCGCCAGAACCGCCGTATGCCCCGTGGCCGCCCCCGCCTGGGCGAGGGGCCGTAGGGCCGGCGCCGGGACCGGTGCTGGCGGCGTAACCACGGCCGGTGACAGACATCCCGCCCTCGGCGTCGACCGTCATGTCGCCGGAGACAGTGAGTTTCAGCGTGGCCTCCTGGGAGGCATACGGAGCGACCATGGCACCGGGCGCCACGTGCAGGCCAGCCAACTCGGCTGCCGTATCGAAGTAGACCGTGGTGCCCGTCCCCACCTCAAATTGGCCTGCGGCGATCGTCCCCGGCCCTTTGGCCCACAAGATGGCACCGTTCCGGATCGTGACCGGTCCAAGTTGCCCGACGGCCGCGTCAAGGACCGTCAGCGCGCCGCTGGCATTCCCGTTGTCGACAATCAACTCCCCCGTTTGCTGTCGGTAGATCGTGCCGGCGCCGCCGCGTTGGTGCCCATTGGCGCCCCCGACGGCGGAAAGCGTGCCGCTGAACGTGCCCATGGGTCCGTGAATGGCAATTCGCCCGCCGGCGCCGCCGCCAGCTACCCCTCCTCCCGCGTTGCCACCATTGGCCGTGATGATCCCGCTGCTACCACCAGCCAGCGTGCCGACGGTCAGGTATACACTTCCGCCCGCGCCGCCACCGGCACAGTTCTCCCACTGGTAGGGCGGCGACGCCCCATCCGCCCCGTTGGCCGCGATGCTACCATCGACCCGGAGCGTACCATCGACCACCAGCCGAACCGCACCTCCGCCCGTGCCTCCAGGGGCGACACTCCCGCCCCCGCTGCCGAAGTCGGTCGGCTGAGTGACCGAACCGTAGGGCGGTCCGCCTGCATTCCACTCGCCAGAACCGCCGTATGCCCCGTGGCCGCCCCCGCCTGGGCGAGGGGCCGTAGGGCCGGCGCCGGGACCGGTGCTGGCGGCGTAACCACGGCCGGTGACGTCGATCCGGCTGGCGACGAGCGAACCGTCGGACCCTTGGATCGTCACATCGGTGGCGATCGTGAGCGACAGACCGTTGACCGTGCCGTTGCTGAAGTCGGCCGTATGCGTGACCACGCCCGGCTGGTTGCCCGCATTGCGCTCAAGAGCCAGCGAACTGAACGTGTGCGCGCCGTCGATGATCACCGTGCATCCGCGCACGATGATGTCCTTGCCGTCGTAGGTGGTGTCGTTCGCCCCGATCGTGACCGCCGCCTCGAAGACCACGGTCTCCGCTCGTGCCGCCGGGGCGAGAACGGCTAGCGCACTCAAGAACAAGACCGTACCAACCGTACCCAATGAACGACGTGGGGAAGATCGTGTCGCCATCCCGTTCTCCTTTCTCCTCGTGTTACTGATGGCACATGGATTGCAGCCAAGATAATGCGCAACAGATTGTCCGGCTCTTCGAGCGGGACGTGCAGCCTGATTGTACAGCAAGACTCGCCTTTTGCCGCTATAAATTTGGTTCTTTATTGGGACGTTTTTCTTGGCTCCATCTTCGCCTTCGTATTCGTGCAAAGCTATGGAAAACAAAGACTTACGAGGTGGTCCCCGGATGTGGCCACTGATACACGCACCGTTCCAGCCCGCAGCATGCCGAAGAACCTGCCCTGCCGACGGGAAACGCCAACAACGACTTGGAGCGGCAACCAGAGACACCCACCCGAGAGGGTCGGCCTGGGGGCAGCGTCCCGCGCCGACTCCCTCCTCACGCTAGTTCGCGCAGTTCGGATCGGCCGGCTTGTTGGCTCCGCTCCAGCACCGCTGGAAGATGCCGAAGTCGGACTGGTCGACGTCGCCATCGGCATCTAAGTCGGCTGCGAGTCTGCCATAGCCGTCCATCTCCAGCCCGCAGCCACTCGGCCACGCCACGACGTAAGGAACATCCGACCCAGTGGCACAGGCCTGGAAGATCTCAAAATCGTCGAGGTCAACGCGGCCGTTGCGGTCCAGATCGGCCGGTACCAGCACGAGACATCTGCTGAACGTCCACTGGTAGGCCGGCAGCTGCTGGCCGCTCAAGTCTGTAATGTCCCCCTGGAGCCTCGCAGTCATGGGCCCCGGCGGAACGCCGCTGATCGCAAACACGTATACTCCGGCGCCTTCGCCGGTCACCGAATCGACGATCCCGCTGGACGGCACGAGATCGTCGGCCGAGACATTCACGACCGGCCGATCAAAGCTCACCAGCACGGCTGCCGGGTCTGCCTCGCATTGGCCGTCAGGCGGCCAGACAGATGCAACACTCGGTGGCGAGAACAGGCCCAGGAACAGACTGTGGTTGAAACCCCCGGCCACCGCGACAGCGCGCACACCGGGTACCTGCATGGGCGTAGGCTGGTGCATGCCAGCTCCGCTGCCCAACTGGCCGGACCAGTTGGCGCCCCACGTCCATACGGTTCCGTCGCCGCCAATGGCCAGGCTGTGCTCGTAGCCCGCGGATACCGCCACAATGTCGCTCAGCCCCGGCACCTGTGCGGGCGTGGCCCGGCCGGCGGTGGTTCCGTCCCCCAATTGGCCCGATGCGTTGCCACCCCATGCCCAGAGAGTACCGTCACTCCGCAACGCCAACGTGTGAGACCCGCCTCCTGCCACCGCTTTCACGTCGGCCAGCCCCGAAACCTGCACGGGCGTGAGCTGATACGTACTTGCTGCTTCACCCAACTGCCCGCTAGAGTTGTAGCCCCACCCCCACAGTGTCTTGTCGGACTTGACGGCCAAGCTGTGGACACAGCCCGCGGCGATCATGATCACGTCCGTCAGATCAAGTACCTGCCCCGGCGGCGTACTGTACGAGGAGCGGGTACCGTTGCCCAACTGCCCGCTGTAGTTGTAGCCCCACGCCCAGACCGTCCCATCCGATCGGAGCGCCAAGCCGTGGTATCCCCCGGCGGCAATGGCCGTGATCCCCGTCAGCACGGGCGCCGGGCGAGGCGTCAAGGGACTTCCTCCCGTCGCCCCGCCCAATTGGCCGTAAGTGTTGTCGCCCCAGGCCCAGACCTGCCCGTCAGATGCTCGGGCCAGGCTGAAGCTGTCACCCGCGGCGATCTCGAGCACGCCGCTCAGACCGGAAGCCTGCACGGGATCCCCGCGATCGGTCGTGGTCCCGTCACCGAGCTGCCCCTCCGAGTTCTTCCCCAACCCCCACACAGTTCCGTCGGACCTTAAGGCCAGGCTGAAGTCGATGCCGGCGGCAATCCTGGTCGCGCTGGTCAGGTTGGCAAGCGGGACCGGCGTGTTGGCGGAACTCGTGCCTCCGCGGCCCAACTGGCCCTCGCTATCCAAGCCCCAGGTCCACGCCGTCCCATCGGCGCTCGCCGCAAGAGAGTGATTCTGGCCGGCCGTGATCCGGACCACGCCAGCCAGTCCCGAAACCGGCACCGGGGCGTACTGGCCGGTTGTAACCGATTCACCCAACTGCCCAAAACGGTCGGAGCCCCACGCCCAAACGGTGCCGTCGGATGTAACCGCCAAGCTGTGGCTCAGGCCTGCGGCCACACCACTCACGCTATCCAGGCCCGACACGTGCTCAGGGGTCAGGTGCGCCGACCATGATGCGACGCCCAGCTCCCCGTTACCGTTGCCTCCCCAGGACCAGAGGCTGCCCTCCGTCGTGAAGGCCAGACTGTGGTACTCGCCTCCGGCGATGCCCGCGACATGGGCCAGCTCTGCCACCTGAACGGGCGTGTTCCGCGAGATCTGGGTCCCATCCCCAAGCTGGCCGTTGCTGTTTGAGCCCCACGTCCAGGCGGTTCCGTCGGACTTGACTGCCAGCGAGTGAGTGATCCCCGCGGCGATGGACACTACGCCGCTCAAGCCCGCGACCTGGATCGGCAGGAGCCTGCCCTGCGCGCTGCCATCCCCCAGTTGGCCGAAGCTGTTCGCTCCCCAGCCCCACGCTGTTCCGTTGAACCTCAGGGCCAAGCTGTGGCCACGGCCGGCAGCCACGGCGGTGGCGCCAGTCAGACCCGCGACCTGCAGCGGCGCGGCTCGATCACTGGTCGTCCCATCACCCAGCTGGCCGGCATCGTTCCGCCCCCAGGCCCACACGGTGCCGTCCGACGTCACCGCCAAGCTGTGGTTCTCTCCTGCGGCAACCGCCACCACGCCGGTCAAGCCAGGCACCCGCACCGGCACGTTCGAGTTCGTGGTGGTCCCATCGCCCAGCTGGCCGTATGGGTTGGCCCCCCATGCCCACACGGTGCCGTCCGATTGCAGGGCCAGGCTGTGCTGCATTCCCCCTGCCAGGGCCACGATGTCGCCCACCTGCACCGGCCCCGCCTCACCGGTCCCGCCCCTGGTGGACAACTGGGCCCCGGCGAGCGCGACCAGATTCGGATGGTTGGGGTCCACCGCCGAAACGGTGATGGTGATGTACGCCGGGGTGCTGGTCCGCACGCCGTCGCTGATCACCAGCGATACCAGATAACGCCCTGGAGTCCATGCACGGAACGTCGGCGTGGCGGTCGTGTCGTCCTCGATCTGTGCGTCTCCCATTTGCGGCGAGCCGGCCACGGACCAGGAGAAGGATATCTGGTTGCCCTGAGAATTGAGGCTGGCACTCCCGTCCAATTGCACGGCCATGCCTGCCGACGTCGTCTGACTCGAGCCGGGGCGGGCGATCAGCGGAGCCGCCGAGCTCCCCTGGATCTTGAAGCATTCGCTAACAGCTTCAGCTGTACGCAACCCATCGCTCGCACGAATCTTGAGCTGTGCACATGACGCATCGATGTCGGGCACCTCCCAGGCGAGGGTCGTCTCCTGTGTGTTCACTGCCAGGGTCGTCCAGTTCGCGCCATGATCATCGCTCAACAAAGCCGTATAGGAGAGCATGTCGCCATCCGCATCCGAGCCGGACCAGCGAACAGCGTAGATAATGCCGGGCCAGAGCGTCTCACCTGCACTTGGCGAGATGATACTCGCGCCGGGGGCGGCTGGAGTCACATGTCGCGTGTAGAGGATATTGGTGCCCTGTCTGATTTGGACTTCGGCAAATCCGGCCACAGCCGGAACCGCCAACGCGAAAGAAGCCGGTGTAGCCTCGGAAGTCTCTGGGGCCGGGTCCTGGTATCGCCAGAAACTCGGCTTGAATCCAAACGTTCCCAACTCCTGCTGACTGGTATCCAGGAACACCACGCGGTGCGTACCAGTGGGATCGGAAACGGATGGGTCATCGCTCGTGAAGGCATACCACGGATCCGCCTGAACGCTCCCGTCGGAACCGATGATTCCGCTGACCAGCAGCACTTCCGGGTCCACTTTCCATCCGATCAGTCGCCTTAGGAGGAATCCATATGACTCGTTGGTTGTCCACTTCATGATTCTGGATCCCCTTCGGAAAACTCCACTTCGACCCATGAAGTTCGTAACTGCCTGACCTGCGCTGTTCACTCCATCCCCGATCTGAATCAGACTGTCGTCGCCGAGTTCGTCACGGCCCTGAACCCAGACGCCCGGTGAGGCCGGCTTGCCGTCCTCCAAAGGCCCGCCTTCCGAACCGTATTCCTCACGGGCATAGTACGTCCTCGGCAGGCCGTAGGTATGGCCGAGTTCATGAGCTACAATGACTGGTGCACTATCCGATTGCATTAGCGGGTCATACGGTCTTACCACTGCAGCGCGACCTGCGGCGCCGATGACGTTGTTGGCCTCTCCGGACCGGTCCGGAATCCCGATCTTCTGATAGTAAGACTGAAACGGAGGGCCCAGGTCATTAGGCAGAAGGCCAACGATCCTCTCGACCTTGGCTTGGACGGCCGCATCCTCAAGCTGAACGAAAATCCGGTCCAGGCTGCCAACCGTCGGGAGATAAGGCATCTGAATATGATTCACGTCGATCGGGGGCATCGGGAAGACCGCATTCAGGTATTCCACCGTTTTGGCCCTGAATTCCTGTAGCATGCTTGGGGGAATGGCGGCCATCTCGAAACCGTGTTCGAAATCGATGACTGACAGCCGTGCAAACCGGATCTTGGGAGGTTTGATGTTGGCGAGGATCTCGCAAACCTTCAGTGTGGTGGGTGCTTTGCCTTCTGGTTCATGCGGTCCCCAACTATCGATGACTTCGGGGTCGACGCTCACGGTGAATCTGCCGTCAAGGCGCGGCTCGAGCCAACCGGTTACTGGCAGCAATCGCTGGCTCACACCCGGCGGGAGTTCGATCGTATCCACAGCGAAAGTCTGAAAGGCTTCTTGGCCATACGGGTGGGGCGAGGCAGTCAGTACACGTTTCGTCTGCGCCTGGCTTGCCCGGTTCTCAAACGTCACCCGGACGAGGGTGGGTTTATCTGCAACAAGCCGCTCGCCATACACGACCTGCACGGGTTCGATTTTGTTGATCCTGACCTCGTGCTCCACGTTGACTTTCGCCTCGCCGATCCAGACGCCGTACGCCAGAATCCGCAGGGGAGGAGTCGGATGCACCGGGAAGTAACTGATGTAGTCGCCGATCACCGGGATCACGGCGAACCTCTGCAGGCCCGGCCAGTTGACCCGGCACTCGAAGGCCAGCTCGCCGGATTGCCCGCCGTCGATCCTGATCCGGTCGGGGGTGATCATCTTCACCGAGGCGAGCACCTCGGGGTGATAATCCGCCTGCAGCCGCCGATCGTTCAGGTAGATGCCCTCGGGGTCAAAGCCGACGCCCCTGCGGTCCAGGTAAACGGTGACCGGCCAGGTCGCCGGATTGTCCACCCGCAGCGTCAACCGGATGGGATCACCCACGTCCACCGTCTCGGTTGGACCGATGAGCTGGCCGGTCACCTTGTAATCCGTATTCAACGCGGGCAACTGCACGTAGGCCTCGTAGGTATCGCTCGGCGGCGGGTTGCACGGCTTGAACTGCGCCGGGGCCAGTTGGAACCGATCGCGGGTCGCCAGGCTGGCCACCCAGATTTCGGGGAAGCAAGGACACGCCCCGGTCGAAGGATCCCACGTCGCCTTGATGTGCACGTTCTCGCCCGGCTTCGCCCTCAGACAATCATCGCCCGGAGTCCCGGAAGCGTCGCAGACCCACGGCAGGTTCGCGCACCCCTCCGGGAGCGGCGGCGGGTTGCCCTGATCAGCGGGTGGGCCGTAGAATAGATACAGCCCGCAATCGGGATTCCAGTATCCGCGGTTTGAAACACAATGCTCATTCTGGCCCCATGCGGCAGGGCCGAGCACGAGACAACCGGTCACGAAAGCGACGAAACCGTACTCAATGGCTCTGGCTGGCGGGTACATGGTATGGCCTCTCTTCCTGGCAGATGAGCACTGCCTTCTCCTCGCGAGCGAGGCCGGCCGATGCGATTTCTAGCGCTGGCTCGCCCGTGGTCGATAGCGACTTGCTTCCATACAGTCTATCAAGAGACACCCCAAAGTGCCACGGAAAAACCATGGGGCAAGCTCGCCCCAGCTCGACAGCCTTAACGGAAGATCAGCCAAGTTCCAATGCAGCACGCCCTGCACTCACCGCCTTTACGACAACCACGATTCAATCCGGCAGTTGCTAGCACACACAGATGAGGGCGAACTGATGGTTCGACAGGTGGACATCCCGCGATGTCCGTACTGCGGGGAGTATCTGGAGCGGAACCTCAGATGGGATGACCGTTTCGTGGAATCGCCTTGGATGGAGAAACAGCTCGCCTATGTCGCCTTTGTGAATCGCTCCTTCTCCGGAAAGCTCGTTCTCTTGGAGTTGGGGGTTGGTCTTGATACTCCATCGATCATTCGTTGGCCGTTCGAGTGGATTGCCTCACAACACCCGAATGCCACGTTGTTGCGGGTGAATCAAGGGGATGCGACAGTCCCCAAGGAGATCAAAGGCAAGTCAGTGGGTTTTCAGGAAGATGCGGCACGGGTTGTACGCGACCTCCTGCAACTCGTTTTATGAGGAGACAAAAGTATGCACCGACGACAAGTGCTCAAGACGGTACTGACCACAACCGTGGGAGCCACATTTCTGCGGGCAGGTACTCTCCTCGCGCCCGAAGAGGTGGCGGATGCGAGTACCATCTACGTGAATCCCGCTAAAGGAGCGAACGACAATCCGGGAACGAAAGACCGCCCCCTCAAGGCGCTGGCTACAGCAGCGCGACGTGCAAACGACAGCACGGGCGATGCGGCAACACGTATTTGCGCCGATTGGCGCGAACAGCCTGCGCGTGACTTACTCGGCTCGTGGACAACAGTGGCCCGAGGAGGTGGAGTACGTGGATGATCTAAGGCGTATCACGCCTTCGGTTATGGGTTCGGGGCCGGATCGGGTGCCGATCCAGTACGGTGGCTGGAACATCCACACCATGGACTCCCACGGGGGTTGGGTCTCGACGGCGACTGATCTTGCGCGCTTCGAGGCGGCCTTCGACAAGAAAGATGCCAGTCCGCTTCTATCCCACGCGATGATCGACACGATGTGGAGCCGCCCGCCGAAGCAAGCCGCCGGCGACGTCGTGTACTACGGCACCGGGTGTTCTGTCCGGACCCTCGATGCGCAGGGTCACATCAACACTTGGCACAACGGCTCGCTGGATGGGATTTACACGCTGATGGTCCACCGATCCGATGGGCTCAACTGGGTGGTGCTCCTCAATCAGCGCTCCAACGCCCCGGACACACCCGCCAGTGAGGACATCGACGGGATGCTTCATGTAGCGGCTGACGCGGTTAGGATGTGGCCAGCCGGTGATCTCTTCACCATCTACGGGCATGGTGGCGACTTCGATGGCGATGGAGATGTAGACCCGGACGACCTGGTCTTGTTTGAGGCGTGCGTGTCGGGTCCCATGATTGCGCTGCTGCCAGAGTGCAGAGACCGTGACTTCGATCACGACGGTGACGTCGACCAATCGGACTTCGGCCTTTTTCAGCGGTGCTGGAACGGGGCGAACAAGCCGGCGGATCCGAACTGTGCCAACTGAGCATCGGCTTCCGTTGCCTGGTCAAGGCGGTCCGTCCTGGGGACGAGGCCCCGGCGACTGACCCCCACCGGGAGGACGACGCCGAGCAGACGGGTTTCGGGGTATTCCAGCGGCACTTGAGCGAAAGAGGAGTTCGGAGATTCCGGTTCGCACAGATGCACCGAGACTCTCAGGGCCGCTCCAGATCTGGTATACTGGCACATGTACATCCACACGTCGTGAAGCCGAGGTGAGAGCAACTCCGATCCTCGGCGTGCGTCTTCTGGAGGCGGAAGCATGAAGAGGGCGCTGCTCTATCCGGGAACGTGCATTTTGATTGGCTGTCTGGCGGGTCCTTCGGGAGCCTGGGCAACGACGTTCTTCGTCAACGCCAATTGCGGTGATGATTCATGGAGCGGCCGGAGTGCGGCATGTGTTGCGCCGACAGGTCCGAAGTGCACGATTCAGGCAGCCATCAACGCCTCGTCGTCGGGAGATGAAGTGATCATCGCTCCCGGGGTCTACACCGGCACCAGCAACACGGAAATCACTGTTGGCTCACGCAACATTACGGTGCGATCCGAAGCGCCCGACGATCCCGGCGTCGTGGCAGCTACGGTGCTGGACGGCCAGTGGCGCAATGCCCTTTTCCGGCTCGCAAGCCCCCAGACCTTCGAGGCTCATATCCGCGGCTTAACGCTTCGCCGGGGCTTCTCCTCTCCGAATCCCTATGCGGGTGCAGTTACCCTGCTCCAGGTCGACGCGATCATTGAGCAGTGTGTTTTTGAAGCCAATATCGGCTCCACGAGTGGTGGGGCTATCACGTGCGTAAACTCGGAAGTTGCGATCCGCAACTGTGTGTTCATCGGTAACACGGTTGCTGGAGCAGGGGGCGCTGTCTGCTGTGTGTCGGCTACACCGACAATCCTGAATTGCACTTTTATAGGCAACGGGGCGAGAAGCGGCGGAGCGATCAATGTATCGCCTTCCGACGGGATCCCCGTCATCCGCAACTGCATTCTGTGGGCGAATACGGCTACCACGGCTGGAACGGCTCAGATTGAAGTGGGCAATTCCACGCCGGCCATCGACTATTGTGATATTCAGGACGGGACCGGGCAGTGGTGGTTCCACTCAAACAACATCGATGTGGATCCGAGGTTGACCGCGGATGCACGTCTCACGCGGGGTTCGGCGTGCCTTGATGCAGGCACGGTCGTTGGCGCCCCACCTCAGGATCGGGATGGCGAAGGACGACCCGAGGGTTCCGGCTTCGATATGGGAGCGGACGAGTTCGTGGACAGCGATGCCGACGGGTTACCTGATTTCTGGGAGCGGAGGCACTTCGGCTCGGTGACAGCCGCCGCTCTACATGAGGACGCCGATGCTGACCGACTCGACAATCTCGCCGAATATGAGGCGGGTAGCGACCCTCGAGCTGCGGACACAGATGCAGATACGTGGAGTGACGGAGAGGAAACGGCACGGGGGTCCAACCCCACGCGGCCCAACATCTACGTCAACGGCGCCAACGGGGATGATCTTTTTGACGGACGGGCGCCGGTCTGGAGCGGAGGCACTCGAGGTCCCAAGCGGACGATCCAGGCGGGGATCGTGGCCGCTGGGCCGTTCGAGAGCGTCGTGATCCGGTCGGGGGTCTACTCCGGTTCCGGCAACTACAACCTGGACTTCGCCGCCGGCCTGGCCAGCGGGGCCCGGCCCATCAACGTTCAGTCCGAAAACCCCTTCGATCCTGCTGTGGTGGCTGCAACGATCATCGACCCGGAGCAACACGGACGTGCCTTCCAAATCCGTTCTGCGTATTCACGACTGACGTGCGTCCAGGGTCTGACCCTGCGCAACGGCCGGGCTCACGCCGTCATCGCGCCTACCAACGGAGGGGCCATCAAATGCGACGAGAGTAATCCAACGATCCGGCACTGTGTGCTCACCGACAACACTGCGGACGCCGGCTCGTCCTGGTCCGACGGCAACGGGGGTGCCATGAGCTTCAAGACAAGCTATCCCTTCTTGGCAGATTGTCTTCTGAGTGGGAACGTGGCACAACGGGGAGGTGGAGTCTCCTGCCACGGAAGTGATCCTGTGATCATCAACTGCCAGTTCGTTGGGAACTCCGCAGCGGATCAGTACGACGGGGGCGGAGCCATTTACGCTTGGACGGGCAGCTCACCGCGAATGGATCGATGCGTCCTGGTGGCCAACACATCCACCGGGAAGGGGGGTGGAGTGTACTTTGATCGTGGCACACCGACGATCAGGAGCTGCTTGTTTGTGGGGAATACCGCGCCTGGCGGCGGCGGCCTGTATGCATATAGCGGCGGTCCGAGCATCCTGAACTGCACCTTCACCGGCAACTCGTCACTAGAAGGTTGGGGTGGTGGCATCTCCCTGGAATCGAGCCCTACCGTGGTCGAGAACTGCATTCTCTGGGGCAATAGCCCCTCCCAGGTCCATAACCGCTACGGGGCCGGGCCAACGGTGGCCTACAGCAATATCGAGGGCGGATGGACCGGGGATGGCAACATCGATCAGGATCCGCGTTTCGCGGATCCCAGGGGTGCGGACGGTGATCCCGGTACGTGGCAGGACAACGATTATCGCTTGTCCGACGATTCGCCCTGCGTTGATGCAGGCAACAACAACCCCTGGACACCCCTGGCAGCGCTCGATCTGCTGGGCCGGCCGCGCCGGATTGATGCTCCGGCCATTCCTGACAGCGGAGCCGGTTCGCCTCCAATCGTCGACATCGGCGCATACGAGTTCATGCCGGGGATTGCGGGCGATTTCGACGGTGACGGCGACGTGGACCAAGATGATCTTCGCGTATTGGAGGGCTGCGCATCCGGGCCGTTGGTGCCCCGCGATGGCAGTGAGAAATGCCGACAAGCCGATCTGGACGGTGATAACGATGTGGATCAGTCCGACTTCGGCATCTTCCAGCGGTGCTGGAGCGACGAGAACGTCACCGCCGATCCGAACTGCGCGAAATGATCCGACGCGGGTGGCCGCCTTGGTGAGTGCGTTATGCCAGAGGAACGGAAGGACTGATCGGAGATCCAACTGAACGGCATCCCACTGGGCATAGGCCGTCGGGTCAACACCGTACATGTTGCGTGCAAGCGTTGCGGATATGACTTGGTCGGCTTGATGGCGGGATGGTTCAGGCGAGATGACAATGAGAGAGGTGTTCCCATGTTGGAATGGACTGTGGTCTGTCCTGAATGTGGCCTGAGACAAGAGGTTCCACCACCACCGAATAATGGAGAGGTTGTCAATCGCATCATTTCGCCTTCTGTGAACACCCCCGGTGAGGCTGGACCAGAGGAGGACTGCCTGCCGCCCCAAACATCGGATTGTATTCGGGTCGCAAGCTGGTAGACTGGTGCTAGCAACGCGTCATTTCGCAAGCACACGACGGAGGCCACTTGCATGTTCAAGAATCAGATTTTCTTGGGAACGGCTTCGATTGTCCTCACGGTCATCTGTTCTCTCCCGCCTGCTCCGGTCCGGGCGGCGTGCCCACAATTCTGGGACTTCCGGAATGACTTCGGTGTACCTGAGCATCCGGGTTATCTCAACGTAAATGCCCTGACGGTCTGGGACGACGGGACCGGGCCGGCGGTTTACGTCGCGGGCTACTTCGAGACGATTGGCGGCAACTCCGTCCGCAGCATTGCCCGTTGGACCGGCTCGACCTGGTCCCAGGTCGGTGATGGATTTCTGGGATTGGGGGGCGTGAACACGTTCGGCGTGTACGGCGGCAGTCTCATCGCGGGGGGCAGCTTTACAACGACGGCCGGCAACCCGGTTGTCAGCTTGAACGGTATCGCCCGGTGGGACGGAAGCAGGTGGTGGCCTCTCGGCCCGGCCCAGGGTGTCCCGGGTGTCGGCCTGGTGTACACGATGGTCGAGTACCACGGCGCTCTGTTCGTGGCCGGCAACACGTACACAGGCATTCCGTTTACACCCACCCCGAAGCGCGGAGTGTTCATTTGGACCGGCACCTGGACGGATAGCGGCATCACCATAAACTCCGACATTGGATCGCTGGCGGTTTACCAGGACAAGCTCATCGCCGCGGGCTCGATGACCTATCTGAATGGACTACAGGTCAATCACGTGGCTCAATGGGATGGCGGCACTTGGTCCACCATGGGTTCCGGCTTCGGCGACGATATGACGCAAAGCGTGAGCGTAGCCGTCGAGAACGGCAAACTGGTGGCCCGCGGATCACATCTTTTTCCGAGCGGCAACTATGTGCCGAACGTGGCCGTCTGGAACGGAACGGATTGGGTTTCAACGACCGACGAGTTCATGCGATATGCAGTCCGGACTACACTGAATGCTCGCCCGGTCTCGCTCGGTAATGGCAGCATCTTCGCGTGGAATGGCACGAACTGGTCCCAGGTTGGAGACGCGGGCGTCGCGCCATGCGGCGTGGTGGCATACCAGGGTCAACTCCTGACTGCGGGGTATTTGAGAACCAGCCGAAACGGTTATGACGAATACGGATCATGGGCTTTGCACGGTGCGCTCGACGTAGACCAGGACGGTGTCTGTGATGATGTGGACCAATGCCCCAGCACGCCGGCCGGTAAGCTCGTGGATACCAACGGTTGCTCGCTGTCGGATACCGACAACGACGGCGTGCAGGACGTGAACGACGCCTGCCCGAATACCCCGCCCGGCGCGACCATCGGTAACGATGGCTGCGCCGACGCCGAGCGCGACAGCGACAACGACGGCGTGCCCGACATCCGCGACGTCTGCGCCAACACCGCCGCCGGGGCAAGCGTCAACGCGAGCGGCTGCTCGCTGGCCCAGGACGATCTCGACGGCGACGGGGTGCGCGACGAACAGGACGCCTGCCGGGGCACTCCGCCCGGTGCAAGCGTGGATGCGAATGGTTGCGCCGCGGACCAGCTGGACAGCGATGGCGACGGCACACCGGACCTGCAGGACGGCTGCCCGAACGACATCGCCAAGACACATCCGGGTACGTGTGGATGCGGGCAGCCCGACTGGGACGGCTGCAATAGCAGCGGCCCGCCCCCCGCAGCCTCGCTCTGCGGATCCGGAGCCGTTGGGAGCTTGGCGGGGGCCATGGTCGGGCTGAGCATGCTCTCCCTGGTCGCGTTTCGTCACCAGCCGCGAAGGCGGTGAGCCAGAGCGCGTTGGCGACTCCGCGGCCTATCAATTGGCAATCCTCAAGTGGGAGCCTGGCGCGGACCCGGAGTCGCCCGCAAGCTACGTGTCTCAATTCGGCGTGCGCAGATCCTCCCTGCTGTACGTCCCGGGCGGCAACCGCACGACGGCGTACTATACCGGGCGTGACGACTACTTCTTCTGGCGCGACGGCGGCATGAGTTGGACGGTCCCGTACCTTGCCGGTCTGGCCGCTCTGGCCTTGCAGGTGGACCCGGACATCGCGCCGCACGAGATCGTGAAGCTATGGTCCAGCACGGCAGCGAAGACGAGCGGTATGGCTGTTGTGAATCCACCAGCGTTTATCGAGGCTGTTCGTGGAAAGAAGACCGCGACTCGATCAGCCCAATGACCTTGGGGCATCTGGACCCGAAGACCACCCGGCGATACATCCACTTCATGCCCAAGGACAAGCGGGCAACGGTAAACTCGATACCGTTCCAGTTCTGAGCGTGTGGTCCCGGTGCGGTGTCGTTACTCGCCCTTGGGATCTGCTCTGACGTACAACTCCTTCGGGGTTTCCGCGAAGTAGCGGAACATGGCTGGACAGAGCCACCCCTCCATCGGCGGCTCCTCAAGTCGGTAGTGGTTGCCGCCCGATTCCGCGCGGACCCACAACAGCTTCTTTTGAAAACCGGGAAAGGGGCTGGCCGAACACGTCAGTCGAAATCCTTGCCTGGCGCTGGGGATGTCCTTCACGAGGCAGTCAATCATCTCGGGAACGCCTGCAACAAAGGGTTCCTGCCTGAGCCCCACCTTCGCGTCCTCGAACACCCATGTGCCCTCATGCCAATACGGAGCGATGACAATCAGGGAGTTGTGGGGACGTGAAAGCGATTCTTCCGGCGGAATGACCGACATGCCACCCCCTCTCTCCAGATCCAGGCGGATTCCTTGCGCATCGCCGGGCGGCGAGTTCGTGGAACTAAAGCCGCTGGGGCTTTTCGTTGAAACGACCAGGTTGTCCATCTTGTTTGTCTTGCGAACCGCAAGCTGCGACACGCCCGGCTCAGCGATGGTCACTGGCAACATGCCGTCCAGGTCCACGCGGCGACCGTCACGTATGTAGAAGCCGGTGGTCTGTGCTCCGCTGGTGCCGGTAAGCTCAATCCTCGCTACCTGTGTGGTGGTGGATGCCGTCTTGCCGCTCTTTGTGGTGGCACAGCCGGTTGCCGCCAGAAGCATAACCGGTAGCAGGGATGCCATAACAAGCCGCCCCGTCAGGCTCATCGCTATACTCCCGCGTCTCGAAAGCAGACCAGCCGAGGTTATGTACACGCTCACCTCACATCGGTGTACTCGCTGCGTCATTGTGCTCATCTCACACTTTTCCGCCGCATTCTGGACATCGACCGCTGACGTTGCCCACCAGGTTGTAGGCACACGTTACGCACAGGCCCTTCTTGCGCCGACGATGGCGGCGAAGGGGGCCACGGATGAAGGTCACGGTCGGATACATCAGAAGGAGAACTGAGACAACCCTAGGGGAATTTCAACGTAATTGCCTTTACGCGGTCCCAAGGGGTAGTTTACGCCATACGGGATGTCCTCGACGTACCATCGAAACAAGACGCCGTTCAGCATCAAGCGGCATCTTGGAGGTAGCGTCGTTTTCGGAGGCGGAGGGGACACGTTGAAGGGGCTGATCTCGCGTGTATAACAGACTCGGAGTGAGCCCCTGGAAAAGCCAAGTGATAGCCCTGGCTCGTAGTCTCCAACGCGTGCGTTCTGCCACACGCCCGACCGTCACCTATTGAATCGCCTTCTGGAGCTCTGCCATCCGGCGGTCTGCTTCTGCCTTTGCGGCGGCAATCAGCCCGACCAACTGGTCAAGTGACAGGTCGTGCAGACCCGCTATTTGGGCAGTTCCAGCACGTCGGCCTTTCCGGGCAGCGGGCTTGCGGCCCTTCTTGGCCTTCAATCGCTTGGCCTGGCCGTGGATGGTCTTCATGTGCCGGCCGAGGTGCATGGCCATCTTGAACGTCTTACCGCACTTGGTACAACGTAACTTCGCAGCTTTCTTTCGTGGCATGTGGGGGCTCCTGATCGACATAGATAGGATTCTAACCTCCTGAACAGGCGTAAGCACGCTCAACCCAGGCGCGGCTCTTCGAGGGGAACAGGGCATACCTCATGACGACGGCAGGACTGGCACAGCCGCCCCTCCCACAAGGCGTTGAAGTGCTCGAGGACGGCATCGATGAGGGCCGACGCATGGGTCCAAACGCCGATCTCGAAGTTGCGTTTGCCCCGACCCTTTGCGCCAAGGCCCGCTCCGGTGAGATTGGCGCTGCCCAGGTACATCGAACCACAATCGATGATGACCGCCTTGGCATGCAGGCGCGGACACCGCCGGATCATGACCCCGCCCGGCAACTGCCGGCGGAGTCCCTGGAGCACGGCCCTGCTGGGTATGCCACCATGAAGGAGGCGGATCTCCACGCCCTTGCCGGCCAGATGGCAGAAGACGTCGATGATGGATTTCGCCCGCCGGCCACTGGCCGTCGGCACGAGCATCGCTTTGAAATCCGCTGTGGCGATGTCCAGGCTGGTTCTTGCCTTCAGGATCCCCTCGCGTACGACACGGTCGAGATGATCCGCATCGAAGACCAGTTCGGCTTGACCGCGCAGCACGTCGGGAGGGTGGAATCCATGCCGCGACAAGACACCCGGGTGAGACATAACGGTACATCGGCCATCCGGTGCCGCGGGTATGAGTGCAGGGACTGCGGCTGAGAACTGTGATGCGAGCTGGCCGCTTCCGGCCACGCAGGCTCGCCTGGAATGTCGATCGGTGAGGATATAGCACGGGCGATTCAGCCAACGCCCGGCTGCCTTGTCACGGCCACGGCCGTGATATTCGTCCTGCGGACTCAGGAATCCTCACCGCACGATCCCACCATTTAAGCCTGGTCGGCAAGATTCTCGTGGCCAAGGCCTTGGCCAGGATCCATGGTGCTTGCCGAAAGGCATAAAAGGTGGTCTCGCAGGAAGGCGAGGATTCAACGGTTCAGGAGGCGGGTCGCTCAGGATTGGGCGACCCGCCACAAGAGCTGGCCGTGCCGGAGGTACATACCATGAGACAACCACAACTTGAGGAATGCGAGGTCGAAGGCGTTCCCGTGTCGCCGCTTCTGGCCGAGGGCCGCAGGAACCCCTACGGCAGCGTTCCGGACCTGGATGACGAGGAACTGGCCGATATCGAGGAGCTGGAACGGCAGGTGCTGCTCCAGGCATGGGGACCGATTCTCGCCTTGCCGGTCAGAACGAAGAGAGGCTGGATCAAGCCGACCATCGACGACGACCTCGGCGTCCAGATAGACGCGTTCGGGACCGTGGACTTTCAACGCCGGGTACCGGAGCTCGACAAGGCCAGGTACAAGGCTGACCGGCTTTCTGAGAGGTTTCGGGACACCGTCATGATGTTCGAGATGGTGAGTGCGAGGCTTCCCCAGGCCAAGTACCGGGTGCTCAAGTACCTCGGCCGAGGCGTCATCGAACTGGCGGATATCGGGAACGAGGACATGCTCGCGTTCGCCCGGTTGTACCTCAAGGCCAAGCGGCTTCAGAAGGAGATTGCCGAGCTTCGCAAGGCCAGTTGGAAACGCCGGCAGGCCAAGCTGGCGGAGGTGTTCGCATGAGCCGCTCAGATGATATCAGGCTTCCGCCGGTCATTGTGCTGGCCGCCCGGGGCCACGAGCAGCTGCTGAAGACGCGGCTTCGTGACCTCAGGGCCAGGGGCGTTCGGTACAAGGTCATCCATCTGGAGAAGGTGCTGCGGCCGAAGGGTGCGAAACGATGAGGCGTGGCCGGTGTTTTGAGGCCACGCTCTGCCCGGTTCTTCAGTGCAGGGGTGAACGCGTTGGCCTCCTCCGCCGGTATCAGGGCCGGGAAGCCTCGCCGTGTCCGGGCCGATTTGGGCATCGCTGGCCTTTTTTCCTGGCCACGCCTTCCTCGCCCGTAATCGAATGACGAGGCAGAGTATGGGCGGAGATTGCCGCTTGCTGTCCTGGGGGCAGGCGGTACACGAGAGCGGTGTCGGCCTTGTTCCTGATTACCCGAGTCCATGACCGGCAGATCCCCATGACTGCGCCGCCTTGCTGTATGCATTCAGGGCGGCGGATCAGGGTTTCTTCGG